>Ga0214245_1000018_pt1 | contig 77390 bp, 78 predicted proteins | sample TroBogypolimnion_36_FD_153083 | JGI IMG/M metagenome (GOLD analysis project Ga0214245, IMG submission 153083) | Freshwater microbial communities from Trout Bog Lake, WI - 23OCT2008 hypolimnion | ecosystem: Environmental > Aquatic > Freshwater > Lake > Hypolimnion/Profundal zone | place: Trout...
GACGTAATTGGGGAGCCTACAATTGCTGACGGAATCATGGATAGATTAGTCGGAAATGCTCACCGGCTTGAGTTAAAAGGAGAGTCAATGAGGAGAAGGAAATTGGATAAAATTGTGTAAGTTCTAAGAGCAAATCCGTCCTGAAAAGGTGGTACACTTTGCCGCGGAATCAGTGGTACATTTTGTCGCGGAATAGGTGGTACACTTTCGTCCGGAATCAGTGGTACACATTCGCCGGAATACTCAGATGGCGGATTGCCAGATGAATACGCTGAATTGACGGTCGCTCAAGCTACACTTACCTTCGTCATCCATTGTATCATCACTGACCCGCCATTGTAAGTGTGCTGATATCTTAGGAGGTTACTGCTGGGATCTATCTTTCGCTGCGCTCAGGATTACGCATGGCGTGCTGATGATATAAGGGTTTTACGGTATAATTTATTTCAAGATCAGCCTATTTCTGCTAACTTGCATGACAGTGCATAATAAATCAACAAAACCACTGCCCATGATTAACATATCGGGACTCTTTACCAATTTTGGATCGGCATACGGAAGAATGGTTGAAACATACATTGATGGGACGTGGTGGACTGTTGGTGATTATCTTGAGAATGTAGGGAAAGGTACGAAGCGCTTGCTGGTCAATGCCTATCCTTTTCTTTATGGTGGCTCTTCTTCTTCTGTGTTCAAGGGCTCATCGCCGAAAGCAGCGGGTTTTGCAAAGCCTACCAAGGATATTGAACAGCGGTTCAGGGATTAAAAGAGATTTGTTATGCCTCAAGAGCCATTGGAAGCATACCTTGAGAGAATGAAAGGTGATCTGGCATTCCGTGCTGCATTGATGGCAAAAGAGGATATTGCTGATCGTATAGAGCTTATTTGTTCTCATGTAATAGAATATGCTCTGGAAGAGATGTGGCTGGCTGAGGATGAGAGAGTGCAGGATGACAGGGAGAAGAGTGATGAGGAGTGTGCATGCTGCTTCAACACTGCCTCAATGCTACAGGGCTCTTCCCCCAACACAGCCGGTTATGCCAGACCAAGCAAGGTAATTGAACAACGGTTCAAGGATTAACTATTTTTTTGGAGCGAGAGCTGTTGATACGCTTTCCAGCACTTGATTCAGGGCTGTTAGCGTGCCTGTAACAAGATCTGTTGCCGTTTTGCTGATTGGCACAAAAAGCTGTGTCACAGACTCGATAGCGAGGGTGAACAGCTCGATTTGCTGTGTTGCAATTTTGCCTGCGGATCCGGTTATTGCGTTGATGCCGCCGGTTACATCATCGATTGTTTCGTTTGACATGGCTTTTCATGATCAGACTTGTTGAAAAAATACTACCAACTTCTTTTTATTATTCCTTTATATCACCAGGGGTCTTACCCTTTCCGATAAATTTGTTGAGGAGAATGACAATAAAAACGCCGCAAAACCTTATGGCTGAATAAACGAGTATTTGTCTGCATAATTAATGCAAAAATCCTGCTTGAGCTATTATGTACGGTAGTTCCTGCGACATACAACCGCAATAGCCATTTACTGGAAGGAGCGGTTGCAGATTCTGTTTTTTTATGAACTCTTAAATCAATCGGTTTATCGGTCATTTGCTGCCGTTCATTTTGATTTTTTTTTAGCTTTTACAAGGGTATGCCGTTCATCAACGTTACGAACTTTTCCCATTGCAGTTCGATCGACGCGATTAGTTGCGATTGACGGGTTTTTTCCTGTGCAATCATTTTAAGGTTGCCGGCCTCATGAAACTGCTGGGCACCTCTGAGCAAAAACTCCATGGCGAGCAGGGTTTTTCCGGTACCTGTTCCTCCGCAAATGAGTGAGTCTCGACCTTTCGGCAGCCCGCCTTCGGTAATGATATCAAGCCCGTTAATGCCCGTTAACGCCTGGGGAGGTTGCCGCCTGTTTAGCGGAATTAACATTGGCTTCAAATTTATTTTTGTCATGTTGTATGCGCGTTCATGATAGCTGTTGGGCAGAACGGTGTTACTAACCCTGATACGCTGAGTGTTGGATTGGATGTGTTTAAAATACCATTACTTGGTTCCTCCCATTATTTTTCGCACGGTACAGAGCCTCGTCGGCATGTTTCATCAGATTAAGTTCGTCTTCGCCGTGATCAGGGAAGACTGCGACACCGATGCTGCAGGAGATATCGATGGTATGCCCTTCGATGGTGTAGGGTTCTTTTATTTTTTTCCGGATTTTTTCTGCCATGGTAACCGCATTCGATATGGCAACAATCTGCGGCAGCAGGACGACAAATTCATCGCCACCGAGGCGGGCGATTGAGTCTTCTCCTCTTTGCAGTGCTTCAACTGAGCGGGAGGCCACTTGCTGTAACAGGATATCGCCGATTGCATGGCCAAGGGTGTCGTTGACTGGTTTGAACTTGTCCAGATCAAAGATCATCAAGGCTGCCATGGCGTTGTTCCGACGGCATTGAGCGAGCGAGAGCGATACCCGCTCGGAAAGAAGACGGCGGTTTGGCAGGCCGGTCAAGGGGTCATGCATGGCGAGTTGTTCGATGATCTGATTCTGCTTCTTTTCATACTCCAACAATTGTTTCTGGAGCGTGATATCGCGAATGTTGCACTGTATTGCTTTTTCATCGCCACTGATATAGACGTAGCAGAAAAACTCAACTTCAATGACCTTGCCTGACTTGTGCTGGAGAGGTAAATTAGAATACCGGATATAACTTTTCGTTTGCAGTTCCAGATATGTGTTTCGTGCCAGTTCTTTATCCAGAATAAACCCGATCTCCCAAAGTTCTTTACCTTCAATTTCATCAAGGGAAAAACCTATGAGATGAGCTATAAAGGGATTGGCATCAACAATTTTTCCACTTTTGTAGTCGAGTATCAAAATTCCTTCCTGTGCTGCATCAAACAAGCATCTGTATTGGGCTTCATTATTTTTCAGAGCATCTAATGCACGCCGGGCATCGCTTATATCGGTGAATGTAAGACGGCATTCCTCGGGACTGTCGCTGGTGATGGCGTCAAGCCGAAACGTTTGTGGGAGTGAAGTTGCCTTTTCGGGGTCAACGTGCTCTATCCTGACCTCACAATGCTCATAAGTTTTACTCTGGAAGACCTTCTGCATCATGCTGTTAAACACAGGGAGATCGGCATGTACCATAAAACTGCTAAAGCGGGCTCCCTTTAGATGCGATCGCTCACAAGAGAGCATTTTGTCGATGGTAAGATTTGCCTCAAGTATTGTGCTGTCTCGAGCAAGCGTCAGATAGCCGACTGGCGCAAAATCGTAGAGATCGCTGAAGCGCTTATGTTCTTTCTGGATTTCATTGTATGCTTGCTGAAGCTCTTTATTCTGCATCTCAAGCTCAATCTGGTGAACCGAGAGTTCATACAGGATTCGCTGCTTATCAACTGGGGATGCTTGGGATTCAGGAATGAACCCACTGGCTCTCAGCCGCTCCTCAGCCAGCCTCCGTAACTCAGAGCGACCCAATGGATTAGAAATATCCTTTCTCATGGCGCTGCAGTTGGGGAAGTGTAAGTAGCACTGTGGCACCTTGCATGTGGAAGAGAGTACGGTAGAGTCTGCATGTTCGTTCTGGTCGTACTGGCTGACAAGTCTTAATCAAGCACGAGATAGATAGATAGATAGATATCTATATCCAAATTATTTTTTCGGAAGTTACAGCTAATGTTCCAAGTTCTCACGCCAAAGTTCTTGCGGCCAGCACAGCCAACCACGCTGCAGCGTGTTGTGTACTCGAATCGGGCTCTTTAGCGATCTTCATCTGCACTGGCGCAATGCTTGATCTCATTGGCTTGGCCAAGTTCAGTTGTTACGCTAAGCTATTTGCCGGATGGCAAGCTCCTTAAAAAACCCCTCCTGAGCCATTAATTCATTGTAACTGCCCGACTGCAAAATACGCCCTTGATCGAGGCTGTAGATGCGGTCAGCATTCCGGATGGTACTGAGTCGGTGAGCAATCACAAGACGGGTTGCCTTAAGCTGCTCAAGACTCTTGCTGACCACCTCCTGCGTGCGGTTATCGAGAGCGCTGGTTGCTTCGTCAAAAAAGATGATGCGCGGCTTCCGGACAAGGGAACCGGCAATAATCAGCCGCTGCTTCTGCCCGCCGGAAAGTGTTCCACCGCCCTCACTGATGAGGGTATGCATTCCCATCGGCATCTGGCGGATATCCTCATCAAACCCGGCCATTGCAGCAGCTTCCCAGGCATCCTCAACCGGTCAAGGTCATCCGGAGAACGCAGCTGAGTCGGCGCCTCCTTTCTGAACTCAAGAGCCATAAAAATACTCCTTGAAAGTATTGAGCGTTTAAGGCACCCCTTGTGGCACTCCCCTTACCGATAGAGGAGTTCATGTATCATGGTGATCAGTTCTTTTTTACTGACTGGTTTTTTGATAAAACGATCACACCCAGCTTGTATTGCTTTTTCGCGGTATTCTGCTGCTGTAAGGGCTGTCTGGGCTATAATCGGTAGATCGGGGCGAAGTTGTTTGATTTGCCGTGTTGCTTCGTAACCGTTTAGGAGTGGCATTTTTATGTCCATAAGCACCAGATTGATTTCGGGGTGGAGCTTTGCGAGCTCAATGGCTTCATGACCGTTATGGGCATAAAGGATAGCTATGTTTTCGTCTTTGAGTATCTTTGTGAGGAGAATGCGGGTTATGTCGTCATCTTCGGCTATGAGCAGCAGGATGCTGGAAACTGCTTTGGATGGCTCATGACTCCCTGGGTGATTGTAGGGCAGGGTGAAGGTAAAGGTAGTGCCCCTGCCTTCAACTGAGTCCACCTGGATGGTTCCGCCAAGCATGGCAATATAGGCTTTGGTAATGCTCAGGCCAAGTCCGGAGCCTTCGATCTCTCTAGTCAGGGGGTTATCGACCTGAATGAATCGTTCAAAGATCTTTTCCTGCATGGCAAGTGGTATGCCGATGCCGGTGTCTTTGACATAAAACTCAAGCGTGCCGTTGAGCTTTGTATAGCCAATTTCAATCCCACCTTCAAAGGTGAATTTCAGTGCGTTGTTGACAAGGTTGGTGAGTATCTGGGTAAGTTTTGCGCTGTCTGTCGTGATGGTGCTTATGCTGTCAGGTAGACCTGGGGTACATTTAAGTCGCAACCCTTTTTTGCGAATCTGAAGTTTGAAAAAGGTTACAAGATCGGACAGAAGCTTGTTGACGCTGGTGTCGACCTGCTGAACCCTGGTTTCACCGGATTCAATACGGGCTATATCGATAAGTTCATTGATGAGTGTGAGGAGACGCAGGCCGCTTTGATGGATAAGGTCGACATACTCGATGGATTCTTGTGGTGAGAGATCAGGCTCTTTGAGGAGTTCGGAAAAGCCGAGAATTCCGTTCATCGGGGTTCGGAGCTCATGGGTGATGGTGGCAAGAAAGGCTGATTTTAACCGGTCACTCTCTTCGGCTTTTTGTTTGGCATCGATCAGTTCATGCTCTGTTTTTTTTTGTTCTGTGATATCTACCTTGACGGCAACAAAATTGGTTATCACATTTTCTTTGTTCCGTATGGCCGAGATCACGGCTTGATCCCAGTAGAGTTCACCGTTTTTCTTTTTGTTTTGCAGCTCTCCATGCCAGACATCGCCTGAAAGAATGGTTTTCCAGAGATCTTCATAGACGGTTTGCGGCATCAGGCCGGACTTAAGAATGCGGGGGTTTTGACCTATTGCCTCTTCTGCTGTATATCCTGTAACCTGGGTAAAGGCTGGGTTGATGTATTCGATAGCGCCGAGCGGATCTGTCATGACCACAATTGCGGGACTTTGCTCGACTGCAACACTCAGTTTCTGAAGTTGGTGCTCAACCAGTTTGCGTGCTGTGATATCATCGAACATTGAGAGCACATAGCCTTTCTGGGGGCTGTAGAGGGAGACATCATACCAGTGATTCTCTGTATCGATGAAGATTTCAAACTTGTCGGGTATGCCTGTTTCGGCTACCTTTGCATATTTCTCGAAAAACCGTGGATTTGACCTGGCCAGACCTGGGCGGATTTCTGTGATTCTCTTGCCTATAACCTCTCTCAATCCGGTCAGCTTCTCATAATTCTCGTTGACCTCCTCATAGATAAAATCAACACGGTTCTCTTCATCGGTAATCATGCGGTAGTAGGCGTAGCCGTGCTGCATATAGGTGCCGAGGTTACGATGGAGAACATCCTTAGCCTGCCCGCTTTGTGTCTGGCTTGAGTTATTGTTACCCTGTTTCTTCTCTGGCATGGGTTAGTATTTTTGCTTTTTCTCTATAGGGAATTGTAACAATAAAGTACGATATTCCGGGGTGGTTTGCATCAGACCGGGAGCTGATAGCCTTTTTCTCGAAACAGGCGGAGCAGGGCATCAACTACTTCCGGGTCGTATAACTGCGCCCGATATTTCTCAATTTCTTCAAGGGCAGCCTGGAGGCCCCATGAGGGTCGATAAGGGCGATTTGAGGCCATGGCGGAAAAAGTACTTTGAAACAGGAATAAAAATGTAATTGAAATTTACGATTAAATACGTCACAATCAGTTAAAGTTCTTTTGTTGCCGACAGCCGGTCAGGCCGAGGCCTTGCTTTGGAGTGTCATAGGAATGGGAAAGGATTACTCTTCAGGTTGCTTTTTCAGGATATCGTGGACAATTGTTGTCAAGGCCCTGAGGGAAAATGGCTTTTCGATAAAGTTTGCCTGCTTGTCGCCAGCAAGGTGCTTGCCTATATAGTCAGCCGTGAAGCCCGACATATAGAGCACATGGAGCCTGGGACATATCGGTTCAATTGTTTTGAAAAGATCGCTGCCGTTCATCTCCGGCATAATCACGTCCGTTACCAGCAGGTCAATATTCTCTCTCTTTTTCCAGGCAAGTTCTATTGCTTCCTGTGGAGTTGAGGCTGTAAGGACGGTGTATCCTTGCTGTTCAAGCATTGTTCTGCATAATTGCAGGATATCGGATTGGTCTTCGACCAGCAGGATCATGCCTTTATTGCAGGGCAATTCCGGCTCCTCTGCTGCGCTTTTTTCGGGGAGCCTCTCTTCCTGGTGCAATGGCAGATAGATAATGATTCTGGTTCCCTTTCCTTTTTTACTCTCGACGGTTATAGAGCCGTTGTTTTGTTTGACAATACCATAGACCGTTGCGAGGCCCATGCCTGTGCCTTTGCCAATATCTCTGGTTGTGAAAAAAGGTTCGAATATATGTGGAAGATGTTTTTTTTCGATGCCGTGTCCATTATCGGTAATGGTGAGGGTAACATATGCACCGGGTATGGTGCAGACGTGGCCGGCATTGATTTTGGCCTGGTCAACATGGATTGTGCAGGTTTCGATGGTGATGGTACCAATGTCAGAAATGGCATCACGGGCATTGATGCAAAGGTTGGTCAGCATCTGGATGAGTTGTGATGGATCAAGCTTGACAAAGGCGTCCTTGACTTTGGGTATCCATTGGAGAGTGATGTTTTCACCAATCAGGCGTCTCAGGATGGTGAGCAGCTCTTCTACGGAGGAGTTCAAGTCAATGATACGGGCCGAGACACTCTGCCGCCGGGCAAATGCAAGGAGATGCTTTGTGAGTTCTGCAGAGTGGGTGGCTGCGCTCTGTATGGCCCTGAGATCTTCATTGGAGCTGTCGTGACGCTCAAGAGCAAGTTCGGTATGGCCGAGAATCACTGTTAGCATGTTGTTGAAGTCGTGGGCAATGCCTCCGGCAAGCTGGCCAACCATCTGCATTTTCTGTGCCTGATAGAGCTGCGCCTGCAGTGCTTCTCGCTCCACTTCCTGGAGCTTGCGATCGGTGATATCCTGTATAATGCCGGACATACGAATCGCCTTGCCTGTTTTGTCAAACTGATAGCCCCCGACTGCCCATATCCAGCGAATCTGACCATCTGCACGCCGAATCCTGCATTCACTATGCCAGTCAGCGAGTTTCGCAACTGCTTCCTTGAACTTTTTCTCCACTTCGGCGCGATCGTCGGGAATAATGTGATCCAGAAAGGTCTTATAGGTCCACTGTGAACGAAAAGAGTCGTAGCCAAATATACGCTCATGCTCAAGTGACCTATAGACAACGTTGTCACTCAGATCAAGTTCCCACCAGCCGATATGCCGCATTTGCAGAGCGGCGTTAAATCCTGCCCTGCTTTCGATCAGCTGTTCATGTTCAAGCTCTATCTGCTTGCGATCGGTGATATCAATGATTGTGCCGATATAGTATGCTACTTCGCCGTTATCATCGAATAACGGTTTGCCTTTTGCCATCAGCCAGTGCTGCGTGCCGTCAAGGTGAAAAACACGATATTCAAAAGCAATCGGGATTGCCTGTTTCACAGCATGTACAACATTCTGGATTATCTCTTGCCTGTCGTCGGGATGAATAGTTTGTCGCCAGAGCTCATGGGAGGCTTTTTCCTTGCCTTGTTTCAACCCGTATAACTTCCATAACTCGTCTGACCATATATTTTCCCCGGTTTTGACATCCCACTTCCAGACACCGGCCTTAGAGGCTTCCAGTGCCTGGGTAAAGCGTTTCTGCGTTTCAAGCAGCTCTCTTTCAGTAGTGCTTTGAATCAGTGACTGATTGTTCTGGCTGGTGGCTTGAAGTGCACGGGTCAACTGCTGCAGTTTATGTTCAGATTGCTCATATAATGCACGATACCTGACAAGGCTTTTTTCCAGTTCAGCCCTTGATTGAGGCAGATCATCCTGCGGCATCTCAAGCTCTCTCTGATGCAAGTCGAGATCCCTCAATGCTACAGGGCTGACAGGGTTATGGTCTTGCTGCTTTTTGTCAATCTTCAATGATGGAATCTTCTGCTTCAAACCAGTCATCTTTATCTGCCCAGAGGTTTTTTCCTTTTGCTTTCCAACGGTAATATGCTGCAAGTTCAAAGGCATCCCTATGAACGCTCAGCACGGTGATATCCTGTTTTCTTTTTCTATATACTATTACACAAGATACAGTGAACAAGAACCTACTTAGCATAAAATTTATATACATTATAAAAAGTTCCTGTAAGTGCCTAATAAAATAAGAAGAAGCCCCCGGGAAAAGGAAAGCTGATACTTTGCCTTTCAGATAAGAGAAGTCAACTATTTATATCCATTATTTTTTAACCACTCCCTTGCCTTGGTATCCCCATGGTCAGCTGCCCTTTTATAGTCTGACAATGCGCCATCGTTATTACCAAGAGCGGATTTTGCAAGAGCCCGATTGTAGTAAGCGGCTGCATCTTTTGGTGTTGGGTCTATATCTATTGAGGTTTTAAAGTCAATTTTCGCTCCTTCGATATCGCCAGCGGAGCGTTTCGCAAAACCTCGATCGAGATAAGCTTCGGCTAATTTTGGATTAAGCTCCAGGGCCTTGGTGTAGTCTGTAATTGCTCCACTGTAATTTTTTGCTTTAAACTTAGCCTCACCACTTGACAAAAGGCTTTTGGTATCTTCTGCTGCAAATGCGGCCCTGTTTGCAAGCGTCAAAGCAATTATTGCCATAAATAGAAAGCGTAAAAAGTTTTTCATTGGTGACCCCGTTGTTATGATTATTGAATGATACACACCTCTGAGAGTAATCAATAGAATCATAAAACTCCATTAAGATTGGTTAAAATTTCGCTTAAAATTCAGTGGGGTTAGCAGGGCAAGGAGCATAATGAGTGCGCCTGTGAGTACAGGAAAGAGAACGTAGATATACCCAAGGGCATGAATTGCTCACGGGCTTGCGCGGAGGGCAGGTGCCGATTGCTAAGGGTTAATCGCTCCCCTCCTTTGTCAGGGATGACATGGGAGGGGGCGGTAAAAAGAATAACTACTATGTATGGGGTCAAGCGCCGACCATCATAGCTTCGATGTCAGCATCAACTTTCCCGATTGGCTTGATGCCGAATTTCTCGACCAGAACGGCGGCTACATTCGGTGTCAGGAACTCGGGAAGTGTTGGTCCGAGGCGAATGCCTTTTACCCCTAAATACAGCAGGGCGAGCAGCACAGTCACGGCTTTCTGCTCGTACCAGGCAATGTCGAAGGAAATTGGCAGATCGTTGATATCGTCAAGGGCAAATACCTCCTGAAGTTTGAGGGCTATGACGGCAAGGGAGTATGAGTCGTTGCACTGACCGGCATCGAGCACTCGGGGTATGCCGCCGATATCGCCAAGCTCGAGCTTGTTGTAACGGTACTTGGCACATCCTGCAGTAAGGATGATGGTGTTGTCGGGAAGTGCGGCTGCAACGTCGGTATAGTATTTGCGCGATGCATGACGTCCATCACAGCCGGCCATAACGATAAAGCGCTTGATAGCTCCTGACTTTACTGCCTCGACCACTTTGTCGGCCAGAGCCAGAACCTGATTGTGTGCAAAGCCACCCGTGATGGTGCCGTTTTCTATCTCTTTTGGTGACGGACAGGTTTTAGCCAGATTGACAAGCTCTGAAAAATCCTTATGTCCGCCTTCAGGTCTTGCGGGAATATGCTTCAGTCCAGGATAACCGGCCATACCTGTTGTGAACATACGGTTGCGATAGCTTTCACGGACAGGGACTATGCAGTTTGTGGTCATGAGTATGGGGCCGTTGAAGGTATCGAACTCTTTGTCCTGCTGCCACCAGGAACCTCCATAATTACCAATGAAGTGCGGATACTTTTTGAATGCCGGATAGTAGTGTGCGGGAAGCATTTCGCAGTGGGTATAGAGGTCAACGCCTGTGCCGGCTGTCTGCTTCAGCAGCTCTTCCATATCGCGGAGGTCGTGGCCTGAAATCAGGATACCGGGGTTTTTGCCCACACCGGTCTTCACTGTGGTGATTTCGGGTTGACCGTAGGTTGTGGTGTTGGCTTTGTCAAGCAGTGCCATTGCCTTGACGGCAACTCCACCGGTCTCAAGCACCAGTGCGGTCAGTTCGTCTGCCGACAGCTCTTTGGTGAGCGCCGCAAGCCCTTTTATATAAAAAGTATAGATATCGTCATCATGATAATCGAGTACTGCTGCATGGTCTGTATAGGCGGCAAGTCCCTTCAGGCCAAAAAGCACAAGGCTTTTAAGAGAACGCAGGTCTTCATGTTCACTCAAGCTATCAAGACCGACTTCAAGAGCTTTCGAAAGACAATCCTCTTTTGAACTTCCACTCCAGTGAGCGGCATCATGATTCGGCTGATGAACGAGTGTTACATTGAGTTCATCGCGCACGGCAAGGGTCTTGCGTATCTGGGCGACTATTGCATCCTCATCAAAGTTGGTGTTGGTTACGGTGACAAAGAGTGATTCGCTGATAAGCTGGCCAACCTTCCTTGAAACGCTGCCCTCCAATTTTTCTGCAGCCAGAGCAAGCCCTTCGGTAGCATAGACCAGCACATCCTGAAGCTGGGCAGTAGGTTCATCTTTGCCGCATACTCCTCGCACCGTACACCCTGTTCCATGAATGCTTTCCTGACATTGATTACATAACATTCCCATCGTTCTATCTCCCTTTATTGGTTATTGATTCTTCAGATCTGGTGAGAACAAAAGAGCCATTTTTGTGTAGCCTGCCGCCCCTTCGCTATCGCCCATTTTTTCTTTTACCAAAGCCCTGTTCCGATATGCTGAACACAAAAGCCTTTAATTGCCTGGCATTCGCTTTATGATTTCAGCATCGGTTCTCCATATATATATATATTGGTTACACCCATTCTTCTGATAATGTTTTGCCCTGAAGAGTGATCACCACCTTTTTCACGGGCACCTTACGTTTGGCCTTACGCTGGGCTTCGGCCACTATCGACATCAGGCCACCACAGCATGGCACCTCCATAATGGCTACGGTGATGGTGTTGATATGCGACAGATCGATCATGGCTGCAAGTTTGTCGACATAGATATCCATTTCTGAATCAAGCTTCGGGCAGGCTATTGCAAGGCTTTTACCTTTCATGAAGGAGGCATGGAAGTCGCCCACTGCAAATGCGCAACAGTCGGCTGCAAGCAAGAGATCAGAGCCCTGGAAATAGGGGGCCTGTGGTGAAACGAGGTGAAGCTGGATGGGCCACTGGCGGAGTGCGCTCTCTGCTGGCACGCCAGGTATTGTGGCTGCTGCTTCAGATTTGCCATGTGCACTGAAATCGAGAGTCCTGCTTCCTGGACATCCGCCGGCGTGCGGTGCATGGTGGTGACCTCCATGTGCATGCTGATTTGCTGGTTGGCGAAGAGCTTCATTTTCAAGCGGGTTGGCAATTCCCTGCTCCTGGAGGTATTCAAGTGCCTGCTGCACAAAGTCACTCTGGCCGTGATCCATAAGGTGGTGAAGATGAGCTGCTATGACATTCGCTCCACCTTTGGCAATACTTTCATGCATGACGCGCTTTTCGTCGTAAGGTTCAGCTTCACGGGTTTCGATGTTCATCGCTCCGGTCGGACAGTGGCCTATACAGGCTCCAAGTCCATCGCAAAACAGGTCGCTGATGAGACGGGCTTTGCCGTCAATCACCTGCAATGCTCCTTCGGGACAACCAGGAATGCAGTCGCCGCAGCCGGTACATTTTTTTTCATCTATGGTGATAATCTGACGTTTCATTGTTGATTACTCCTTTCTATTTATGGTTTCAATTCCGGTTCCGGTTTGTTGGCAGCTTCAAGGTCACGAAGCAGCTTGCCTATGGTCACCTTTTCAAATTCGCTCTGAACGACAGACTCAATGCGCATGATCTCATGACGAAGCACACATCGAGCACGATTGCCGCAAATCTGCTTGCGGAACATGCATTCCGATACCTGAACCTTGCCCTGATAAATTTCAATGAGTTGGGTTACGGTGATCTCATCAGGATCCTTTTTCATCATAAACCCGCCCTGCACACCATCCTTTGAAACAATAAGGTCGTAGCGGATCATCTCCTGGAGCAAGCGGCGCAGAAACTGGTAAGGGATATCGTGCTCAGTCGCAATACTCTTTGCCGACAGATAACTCCCCTTCTTGGCGGCAAGCGCCAACAGGGCTCGTATTGCGTAATCCGTATTCTTGGTGAGTACTTTCATTGCTGTCCGTTTAATTGATACTAATATAGTATCAATTTTATGTAAAGCAAAAATTATTTTTCTACAGGGAGTGGTTTTTTTTATCCAACTCTGACAATACCGGTTGTGACATCAGGAAAGCGAAAAGGGAAAAACCACAAAAGTATAGCTGTACCCCACTACTTGCTCTTGAAATGGAATGCTACTTCATGACAAAAAAATATGTAAACCAGCTGTGATGTGATATAGTTGAGGTGTATCTTATTGTATAAACTAAGTCAATTTGCCATTAATACATCAACTATTCCTATGGCTAACGAGGATCATTTGCGAATTATCCTGCAGGGTGTGAATGTATGGAACAAATGGGTGAAAGAGAACCGGGGGGTAAAACCTGACCTGAGTGGAGCCGATTTGAGTGGAGCAAATCTCAAGAGCGCTGATTTGAGATCTGCCATTCTGAGCAAAGCAATTCTAAACTCAGCCAATCTCCACTGTGCCAATCTTGAGGGTGCGAACTTCAGCGGAAGTGTCTTAACCGGAGTTAATTTCATTGGTTCAAATTTAAAAGACACCTTGCTGAACGGCGCCATGCTCAAAGGTGCGAATTTTGAGGGAGCTAATCTTGAGGGGGCTGTAAATTTGAAGAATTAGATCATTCATGAATAATAATTTTAAGGCAAATTTTTCCGGAATTGCTTTTGTTCTTGCCATTATCATCATGCTGGTGGCAGACAGTTTCATGTACTTCAGTTTTCGTCAACTCATCGAGAACGAGCAGGATCTCCACCGTGCACTCGCAACGCAGAACTCGCTTGACCATATCCTTATACACCTGAACGAGTTAGAAACAGGTCCTCGCGGTTATATTATTACCGGAGAGGAGCACTTCCTCGATCCCTATGTCAGTGCTTTAGCCCCCAGCGGCATAGCGCAGCATCTCCGGGAATTGCGACAATTGAGCAGGAAGGACAACGTCCTGCTACGATACCAAGCAAAACTGGAACCCCTTGTCGCAAAAAAAATCAACTTTATGCAAACTCTTGTTGCCTTGCGAAAACAGAGAGGGTTTGATGCCGCAAAGGCAATGGTAGAGTCCGATATCGGGAACGCCATGATGGGAGAGATTCGCATGGTGATTGCAAGAATGAAACAGAGGGAGGGAGAGCTTGTACAGCAACGCTCCATTCTGGCCTCAGTAGTCATGCAGAACACAATTATTTCAATAGCAGCTGGCGGAGTAGTAAGTTTCTTGTTTCTCTTGCTCTCGTTTGTCATTATCAACCATGAAGTTGGTGCTCGAAAGCGGGATGCTGAGAAACTCAGGTTGCTCAACAGTGAGCTTGATGAGCGTATTGCAAGTCGCACTCAAGCTTTACTCGAATCCACAGAAAAACTGCGAGGGAGCGAAGAAAATTTCCGCATGCTGGTGGATGGTGTGAAAGAGTATGCCCTTTTCCTGCTCGACACAAAGGGTGTGGTGATCACATGGAACAAAGGAGCAGAATTGCTGAAAGGCTACAGGGAGGAAGAGATCATCGGCCGGAATATGTCGATTTTCTATACTGATGAGGATAATAAAGTCGGGAAGCCTGCACGCTTGCTTCAACAGGCGATTTCAGAAGGCCGGGCCGCAGATACGGGCTGGCGGGTACGCCAGGACGGCACCCGTTTTATTGCTGATGTCCTCATCACAGCTCTCTATGATGGAAACCATCAGCTCAAGGGATTTGCCAAAGTGACGCGCGATGTCTCTGAGCGCACCAAAAACGAATTGAAGATCGGGCGTTTAAGCCGAATGTATGCAACGCTCGGTCAGGTCAATGAGGCCATTGTGCGTGTCAAAGTGCGGGACGAACTCTACAAGACGATATGCCATGTGGCAGTGGAATACGGCAAGTTCGATCAGGCATGGATTGGGCTCTACGATCAAGAAACAGCTCTTGTTACACTGGCAGTTGCAGATGGTAAAGAGCATGGCTCTTTTCTGCCTGGAGCGAGGAACATCAAAAAAGGGTCCCCGAAATCGGGCATTATTGCATCTGCAGTGGCAACGGGAAACGTCGCATACTGCAATAACATTCCGTCAGCCCTTGCCATGCAGGAGTCTTGCCAAGAGTTATGCTCGTCAGGGCATCAATCTGCCGCCGCTGTTCCCGTCCGGGAAAATGGCGTTATCGTTGCAGTGCTTACTCTCTGTTCGGAAGTGGCTGAGTACTTTGACGCTGATGAGATTCATCTGCTTGAGGAGATGGGGCGGGATATCTCCTTTGCCCTCGACACCATGGATATGGAAGAGAAAAACAGAAAGGGTGAAGCGGCTCTGCATACAAGTGAGCTGCAGTTCAGGGAGATGTTTGAAAGTAATTCCGCCATCATGATAATCTTCGATCCAACGACCGGCGACGTAGTTGATGTTAATAAAACAGCCGCTGAGTTTTACGGGTGGCCGAGAGAAGTGTTTCGTACCATGAATTTAGGAGCGATTGATACACTTCCTCCTGAAGAGCTGCAGATTGTCATTAAGCAGGCTGTTTTGAGAGAGAAAAATTACTTCATTGTTCGTCACCGCAGGGCGAATGGCTCAATCCGCGATGTTGAGATCTATCCCACCCGACTCAATATACGTGCTCAAACCATGATGTATTCGATCATTCATGATATCACCGAGCGCCAGCGCATAGAGAAAGCTAACACATTTCACCTTTCAATTCTTGATGCGGCACCACTGAAAACAGTCAACGATCTGCTGCAGTTGACCATTGATGAAGCTAAACGACTGACAGAGAGTTCAATCGGGTTTCTGCACTATGTCGACGATAACCAGCTGGCAGTCTCCCTGCAGGGATGGTCGACCAACACCATAACAGAAATGTGCAAGGTTGCGTTACCCAGCCAACATTATTCCCTGAATGAAGTAGGGATATGGGCCGATGCCCTGCGCAAGAGGAGTGCCATGATTCACAACGATTATGCCTCAAACAAATACTGCAAGGGAATGCCGGAAGGCCACGCGGAACTGCGGCGTGAAGCGGTTGTCCCGATCTTCCGCAACAATAAGATTGTGGCGCTCCTCGGTGTCGGCAACAAGGCTCTTGACTATAATGAGGATGATACTGCCTTGATTGGTCTGCTCGGCAATGTGGCGTGGGATGTCATCTCTAAAAAAATTACTGATGATGAACATAAAATACTCCAGGTGCAGCAGTATGTGATTGAAAATCTTGCCATGCACGACTCTCTTACCGGCCTGCCGAACCGCCGACTGCTTTCGGAGCGGATAGACATAACTCTTGCCCAATGCCGACGCAACAAAACCACCGCTGCACTTTTTATTTTTGATCTTGATAAATTCAAAGCTGTTAATGACACCCTGGGACATCAGATAGGAGACCTGCTTCTCAAAGAGGTGGCAACCCGAACCCTTGGAGTCCTGCGAAGAAGCGGAGACTCCCTCGCGCGCCTTGGAGGCGATGAGTATGTCGTGTTGCTGCCGCAGATAGCTCCTCCGTTGAATGTCTTTGGCATTGCCGAAAAGATCAGAAATGCTATCCTGCAGCCTTTTGAGTTAGAAGGCCACACTATCAACATTTCATGCAGTATTGGCATCGCCCTCTATCCTGAGCACGGAGAAGATGAACAGACACTCATGAAGCATGCCGATGCTGCCATGTACCAGGCAAAAAATGAAGGTCTAAATCGGATCAAGCTATTCAGCGCTGAAATTGGTTAAGAAAAACCGGCAGGCTCATAGATCTTCTCTTTTTCTAACGATTAATGTTTTAATCAACTTGACCATGAACTTTTCTACCTGCTTACTCAACAAGTCCTTTCTCAATAATGGCAATAATATCAGCAACATGACCCATGTGTCGCTGTTCGTCTACGGCTATGTTATGAACAATATCTTTGATCCTGGTATCATCAAGCTCAAGAGCAAGAGCAGTGAGCAAGTCCCGTTGCTGTTTTTCATACCCCATGAGTGAGTTGAAAAATCCCATTAAATCCTCTTTAGTAAACATCGCGGTCTGACTCTTTTATTGATTGTATAAGATCAAGAATAATTGCTTTATGACCGACGGAATCATTGCTCAGTTTTTGCATCAACTCTATAATTTTTGTCTGCTCCTCGCTTTTCAGCTTAGAGTTGTGTATCGCTTGACTGAGGTGCCCCGTAATAATGATAATTACAGACTCCTCTGAATTCTCTGCCTTATGGAGCTGTTTAAGTAAATCGGTTCTTGTAATCACGGCTTAAATTGTTTGTTATGTTTCGCTGTAAGCGTCAGTCCATTAGATTCTTCACTTGTATCAATGAATGCGGCGGCATGGCAGCAGTGTATACAACACCGATCATGCGTAAAAAGAAACTTGCAAATGAGGAGCAGTTATCAGTCCACTTCATTGCTCAGCCATGAAGATATTTTTTCCTTAAGTTCTTCCCGAACATTTCGATATGCGACCATTTTTTCTTCTGTTGTTCCGGTAATATCCTCCGGATTGTTGACGGGCCAATAATATCGTTTTTGAAAAGGTGTCCCTGGCCAGACCCTCGGACAGGTTGACTGTGTCTTGTCGCACAAAATCATAAGGTAGTGAATCATGGTTTTTCCAAGATAGATATCCACCCCTTTTGGTTTCTGCGAGCTGATATCAATGCCAATTTCCTCCATAACCTTTATGGCAAAAGGGTGTAATTGCATTTCGGGATCCAGTCCTGCACTTAATGATTCGAAACGGTTGCTCGCTGTATGACGAAGCAATCCTTCGGCCATCTGGCTACGTGCTGTATTGTCGTTACAGAGGAAGAGTACATTTTGTTTGTTTTGCATGATCAAAAATAATGTTTTGAACTATTGAAATAAATAGTGGATAACATTTTTATGCCTTTATTGGTTCGAGATATGTTCTTCTCGGAAACGGATAATGGAGAAGCGCTGAGGAAAGTGGGATGATTGTGACGAGAACGCACAGAATTTTCCTGAGGATGAAGTGGTGGTGGCCAAAAATGCCAAAGGTAATATTATAGTATGGCTATTTCCTGGCCAAGAGCTTGTCGTTTTTACGACCACAAAACAGTCTATTTTTCCCGCCTTTTAACCAACATTTAACACTAATAAGCAGGTGTTAATGTATAGATGCGTCATGTATTGGTTAACTTAAAAACAATTTGGTGAGATTGAACCGCTTTCTATTAGTTAATATTTTCTTGGGATGCTTAAAAAAATTATGTCCGTTTTACGCTCTGCTCCGTTTTTTGGAAAAGAACAAACGGAGAGTCCTGAAGTTCAAGAACTTCGTGCAGCAGCTGAGCGGGGGGTTGCAGAAGCTCAGTATAATCTCGGTGTTGCGTACATCAAGGGTGACGGTGTTGCACGACACTATGGCGAAGCTGTGAAATGGTATCGCCTTGCTGCTCAGCAGGGATTTGAAAAAGCTAAAACCGCTTTAAACGATTTCTACCCACCACTGCGAGGATATTAGATCAATCCTTCTTCAGAATTGGCCGACATTTTCAATCATGTTACATGTTTGAAAAGAATAGAGTTATGGGTTACAAAGATTCAAACCACTTGCTATATTTGAACATAATTTTTTACTGTTCATAGAAAAAACAACATATAATTTTCAACCAATGACTGAAATATCGATATGGCCAAAAACGATCGATGATGCCGTAGAGTTGATGATCGATACCATGAGCGAAGTAGATAAAACGGAGGTCTTGAATACCAAAAAGGACGAACTCTATCGCTTTCATTACACTCTGGGGATGCTCATTTGCGGATGGTTCGGGCTGTATAATGGCAACACAGTCCTGCTTGAAGCTTGTGCCAAAACTCGTGAGAATGAGATTGAACGTCTTCTTTTTCTCAATGACCCTGAAGAGGCCGCAGGGATTATTCTCGAGGTAATCTGGAAAAGACTTCGCTCAGACAGGCATGTCCCTGTATAAACCTGAACACTCAGTCGGATAGAGAACCTTTCAAATTTGGGGTCCATAGTAGTCAGTCTCTGGTTATAAGTCGCATAACTTCTATCAATTCGATTTAATTTTTATATTTCAATAGTTCAAATATTGTTGTATAATGGGGTATGAAAAAAACCATTGCAACAACAATTTTTGAATCGCTCTCATCTGGTGTGAGGCTGGATGTCTATCGATTACTTGTAAAGAAAGGCGCTGAAGGTATGGTGGCTGGCGAGATTGCTTCGGCACTTGACGTGCCGCCTACAAATCTTTCGTTTCATTTGAAAACACTTACCCATACAGGGCTTCTTACCGTGGAGCAGGAAGGCCGTTTTCTGCGCTACCGCGCCAATCTTCCTTTGATGATGGATCTGATTGCCTATCTGACGGAGGAGTGCTGCGGGGGAAATCCAGCACAGTGTGGCGATTTCAATGCACAATCAATTTGTCCGCAGTGCATTGAATCCACATCACATCACACCACAAATCAAATTAATTCTCAATCTTTTACAGCATTACCATGAAGAAATCAGTGCTTATTCTCTGTACCGGAAACTCATGTCGCAGCCAGATGGCGGAAGGTTTTCTCCGTTCATTTGACACTTCGCTTGAAGTGTTTTCCGCTGGCACAAAACCGTCAGACTCTGTTCATCCGATTGCCGTGAAAGTGATGCGTGAAGAGTGGATCGATATCAGTTTGAACAAGCCAAAAAGTGTTGATGAATTTCTCCAGAGACCGTTCGACTATGTCATAACAGTTTGCGATGGGGCAAAAGAGTCCTGCCCGCTCTTTACCGGTACAGTGAGGCATCAACTGCATATCGGCTTTGATGATCCTGCCGAAGCCACGGGCACACAGGAAGAGGTACTTGCAGTATTCAGGCGTGTTCGCAACGAAATCAGCCAGCGATTCAGACAGTTTTATAACGATAATTTAACCGGCAAATAACGCTATGAGCATAGCAGTAAAACAGCTCTCATTTCTTGATCGCTACCTGACCCTCTGGATTTTTCTTGCCATGGCGGCTGGTGTGCTGTCAGGCTATCTATTCCCAGGTGTTCCAGGGTTCTGGAACCTTTTTCAATCGGGTACAACCAACATTCTTATAGCTGCTGGGCTCATTGTCATGATGTACCCGCCGCTGGCAAAGGTAAAGTACGAGGAGCTCGGCGAAGTGTTCCGGAACACAAAAGTACTTGCACTGTCACTGGTTCAGAACTGGGTGATCGGGCCGATTCTGATGTTTGTCCTCGCCGTGCTCCTGCTTTCCGATATGCCGCACTACATGGCAGGCCTCATCATGATTGGTCTTGCCCGCTGCATTGCCATGGTCATTGTCTGGAACGAACTTGCAAAAGGGGATACCGAGTATGCCGCCGGGCTTGTCGCCTTCAACTCGGTCTTTCAGGTGCTCTTTTTTCCCTTTTATGCGTGGATCTTTCTGACGGTACTGCCAAAGTGGCTGGGTCTGACCTCATTCGTAGTTGACATCTCCATAGGCGACATTGCAACTTCAGTCTTTATCTATCTTGGTATTCCCTTTATTGCAGGCTTTCTGACCCGTTTTTTTATGCTTCGCCTGAAAGGCAAAGAATGGTACGAGCAGGAGTTCATTCCCCGCATCAGCCCGCTTACGCTTGTAGCGCTGCTCTTCACCATTGTCGTCATGTTTTCACTCAAGGGAGGCTATATCATAAAAATACCGCTCGATGTTGTGCGTATTGCTATCCCTCTGCTGCTTTACTTTGTCATCATGTTTTTCCTTTCGTTCTATATGGGACGCAGGGTTGGTGCAGACTATTCCAAAACAGCAACACTCTCATTTACAGCAGCAAGCAACAACTTTGAACTTGCCATTGCAGTGGCGATAGCTGTTTTCGGCATCAATTCCGGAGAAGCCTTTGCAGCAGTGATAGGCCCGCTCGTTGAAGTACCCGCCCTGATTGCCTTGGTCAATGTCTCGCTCTGGTTCAAAGAAAAATATTTCAACATATAATTAAATTCAACATGAAAAAAATAGAGGTATTTGATCCTGCACTTTGTTGCAGTTCGGGTGTGTGTGGTGTCGATGCGGATCAGGCATTGATAAACTTCTCAGCAGATGTGGAATGGGCAAGACAACAGGGTGCTCAGATTGAGCGATTCAATCTGGCACAGCAGCCGATGACCTTTGCAGAAAATCAGATTGTAAGAGCATTTCTTGAACTTTCAGGTAAGGAGGGCCTTCCGCTTATTCTCCTTGGTGGAGCAATAGTGTTGGCTGGACGATACCCAAGCCGGGCAGAGCTGGCCCGTTGGGCGGAAATCACGCAGCCTGATGCTGCTGATAAACCAGCAAAGAGTTGCTGCTCGGGCAGTAGCTGCTGCTGAACACAATCAAACCAACCTATGTTATTTCTTGAACATCCACCGCGCTTCCTTTTCTTTACCGGAAAAGGTGGCGTCGGCAAAACATCAATTGCCTGCGCAACCGCCATTCAACTTGCTCATGACGGCAACAGAGTGCTTCTTGTCAGTACTGATCCCGCATCCAATGTTGGTCAGGTTTTTGGTGTCACTATAGGAAACCAGATTACTTCCATTACTGCAGTGGATGGCCTGTTTGCCCTCGAAATTGATCCCCAGGCAGCGGCTCAGCTCTACCGTGACAGAATCGTTGGACCGGTACGCGGCTTACTCCCTGAAAACGTGGTCAGCTCCATTGAGGAACAACTTTCAGGTGCCTGTACGACTGAAATCGCCGCATTCGACGAGTTCACTTCCTTATTGACTGACTCAGCCTTGAACGCCGACTACGACCATATCATTTTCGATACGGCGCCGACCGGCCATACCATCAGGCTGCTGCAGCTGCCCGGTGCCTGGAGCAGCTTTATTGAGGAGGGTAAAGGCGATGCTTCGTGTCTTGGCCCTTTGGCTGGACTTGTAAAGCAACGTGCACAGTATAAGGCCGCCGTTGAAGCTTTAGCTGATTCATCGCGTACACGCCTTGTGTTGGTCTCCCGAGCCCAGGAGTCAGGTTTAAGGGAGGTCGCACGCACCTGTAAAGAACTTGCTGCAACAGGGATCTCTCAACACTACCTTGTCATAAACGGGCTTTTACCTCAAAGTGAAGCAGTACATGACTCTCTCGGAAAAGCTTTATTTAACCGTGAGCAAGCGGCACTCTTGGCAATGCCTCTCATTCTCCAATCATTGCCTTGCGATCATCTGGATCTTAAGCCTTTCAATCTTGTCGGTCTTTATGCCTTGCGTCAACTCTTTAATGCATATGATCCAAAGTTAATAGCCGAAATCGATCAGCCCATCACCATCAACGCTCCAGAACTTTCAGCACTGGTTGATGAAATTGCTGTTGATGGTCACGGGCTTATAATGTTCATGGGGAAAGGGGGAGTCGGCAAAACTACCCTGGCTGCTGCTGTCGCCGTTGATCTGGCCAATCGAGGCCTGCCGACACACCTCACCACCACCGATCCTGCGGCTCATCTTACCGAAACGTTGACCGGAACATTGGAAAACCTTACGGTAAGCCGGATTGACCCTGTAATTGAAACCGAGCGCTATCGGCAGCAGGTGTTGGACACCAAAGGAGAGCAGCTTGATGCTGAAGGTTTTGCCCTGCTTGAAGAAGACCTTCGTTCGCCATGCACTGAAGAAATTGCTGTATTCCAGGCATTTTCATGCATCATACGCGAGGCTCATAAAAAATTTGTTGTTGTCGACACAGCTCCTACGGGTCATACCCTCCTGCTGCTTGATGCAACTGGAGCATACCACCGCGAAGTCAGCCGTCAGGCGGGGGGTAATGGCTTGTACGATGTTACACCGATGATGCAGTTACAAGATCAAAAACAGACCAAGGTGCTGATTGTCACTTTAGCTGAAACAACACCTGTGCTTGAGGCGGTTGATCTGCAGGTGGAGTTGCGCCGGGCAGGTATTGAACCGTGGGCCTGGATCATCAACAATAGCGTGGCAGCTGCTGCGCCTCGCTCACCACTCTTAAAACAACGTGCATATAATGAACTTGGCGAAATTGATGCTGTAGCCCATCTCCATGCGACACGCTACGCGGTTGTTCCCTTGTTATAAACTGGTTATACAAGGCCGGATTTGAAGCGCGCGTACGGTATTTCGGCGAACAGATTGGCCTCTTGTACGGTGAGGGGTTCCATCTCTCAGGAACTCTGGGAATCAAATCGTTCAGTGGGGCATTTCCAGGAATGAGAGAAAAGTTCTGACTGCTGAGATCTAAATAAAATATCGAATCATCACCGTTCATTTAAAGTATTCCGGGTTGAAACTAAACAAAAAAGGCTCTAATGGAGCCTTTTTTGTTTCCAATCTTGCCACACTTCCTTAACAATTCCTCAACTGAGCGATTTGTTCATTGTTGGGCAGATTAGTGATATGCGATCAAAATCTGGATTTTTTTTTGAAGAAAATACACACAAACCAACTCCATTTTTATTATGAAAAAAGTAGCATTATTGGTCGGTCTGGCCGCGTCCCTCGGGTTTAACAATGCGCAGGCTGTTGACCTGACTTGGTCAGGTGATGTTCGCTACCGCTACCAAACTGAAAAAACTGATGATGGCAATTCTGCTACTACGGATATCAGCCGGAATCGCCACCGTGGCCGTCTTCGTCTTGGCGCAAACGCCTGGATCAATGAAGAGCTATCAGCCGGTGTTCAGCTCGCAACTGATGACATGTCATCAACTCAATATTGGGCAACAAATGAAACAACCTCACGCAACCAGACCTTTGGCAATACGTTCCATGCGAGTCCAGTCTTCTTGAATGAGTACTTCATCGACTACCATCCAGCTATGCTCAGTGGCGATGTGAACATAATCCTTGGAAAAAGAGCTGTTGCGAGCACTCTTATAGTCGTCAACGATCTCGTGTGGGACAGCGACCTTACCTTTGAGGGAGCAACCCTTCAGTACGGTAAGGATGCGGCTGGTAAAGAAAAAGACGGGCTCAGTGCCATTGTAGGATACTATCCACTTAACGAGGTTAATGGTGCAGCACCAATTCCCAGCGCAACTGGTACGGCAGGAAGATATAATGATGCCTACCTCTTTGCTACACAGGCAAGCTATAAAGGTGAAGTTAGTGATATCAACTATCAGGTTGGTGCCGCCTATTATGACTATGTGAATTTCGATTATAACGGTATGGTACTAAAAGCAGCTAACAACTATAGCGGAAAAGACTTCAATATTGTTGAGCTTTTCGGCAAGGTTGGCGGCCAGATCACCGATACGCTTCCATGGCAGATCAATGGGCAGTATGCTTTCAACACTGCAAAAAATGATGGCGTTCGCTATACCTTGATCGACGAAAATAACAGAACAAGCTACCTTGTAGAGGCAAAAATAGGTGATGCCAAGCAGGTTGGACAGTGGTTCACTTCTGCAGAATACGCCTATATCGAGCAAGATGCAGTTACCGGCTTCACAGATTCAGACCGTCACCGTGGTCAACAGGTAAACCTTAAAGGTATCAAGATCGGCGCAGCTTACCATCTTGTGCAGAACATGACTCTTGGCTTGAATTATTTCAGGTTCAAGAATATCATCGGTAATACTCTTCCTACCTCTCAGATCTTGTGGGTAGATGCTACAGTAAAGTTCTAAACTTTGTGTGTTGTTCTTTCGTTACGGTGTTGTGTGGCTGGTGTGCAAGGCTGTTTGTAATGCTGATGGGCAGCCTTGTATAACCGGTTTGTGAACAACTATTTTTTTGCATTACAAATTTATTAACTCAATGATGACAATCACTATGAAACTTTTCAAGAAAATACTCTTAAGTGCAACAGTATTCGGTGTTATGGCGTCCGGCACTGCCCAGGCTGCAGGTAAAATAGTTATCGATGGTTCGACCACGGTAGGTCCTATCGCAAAAGCGTTTGCCGATTATTTTACAAAAACCACAGGCGTCCAAGTAATAGTAAGCGAGTCCGGTTCAGGTAACGGTGCAAAAAGCCTTATCAACAAAACCTGCGACATTGCAACCATGTCGCGTCCCATGAAAGACAATGAGTTAGCTGCTGCAAAAGGCAATGGCGTTAACCCTGTCGAGCATGTTGTGGCACTTGACGGTCTTTCAATTGTTCTGCATCCGAGCAACCGCATTAATGCACTATCAAAAGCTCAGATTCGCGGAATTTACATGGGCAAATACACCAATTGGAGTCAGATTGGCGGACCAAATGCTGCTATAGTTGTCATCCAGCGCGAATCAAACAGCGGCACTGCTGATTCGTTTAAAGAACTTGTCATGGGGAAAGATAATCCGATTTCAAAAAGAGCTGAAACCCAGTCAAGCAATGGTTCAATCAAGAGCCGCATTTCAACGACACCAGGAGCTATCGGATATATTGGCCTTGGTTTTGTTGACAGCTCTGTGAAAGCAGTTTTGGTTGATGGTGTGGAGCCTGACGTAAAGACGGTCAAGAATGGCACCTACCCAGTTCACCGTGCGCTCTTCATGTACACCAACGGCCAGCCAACCGGTGCTGTCAAGCAGTTCATCGACTTGCCAAAAACCGAAGCTGGTAAACACATTATCAGCGAAACTGGGTTTGTCAACTTTCATTAAAAGTCTTTTCCGTCCTTTCTGTAATCTCAAGGAATAGAACAATCAAAAAAAGCCATCTTCCATAAGTATGGCTTTTTTTGATTGTGGTTATTTTCTTTTCTTCACCATGGAAGTTTGAACTTCAATCAAATTATTCGGAGCTAAATAAGCTTTGTTTATGAACAATAGAATCATACGTTTTTTCTTGATGGTTCTCCTCTATTCAACTTTTGCGAGCATGCTTTCATTAAAGGCACGAGCTTTTAATAAAAACCATCTGGAAGCACTTCAAAGAGGAGTCGCATCATGGAACAGCATGAGAGCCGATCACAATGAGTTTTTACCCGACCTTTCAGGAGCAGATCTTAAAGGGAAAAATCTAAGATGGGTTGATTTACATAATGCAAACCTTTCCGGGACAATTCTCAGCCAATCTGACCTCAGTAATGCAAACATGAAAAACGCTCTCCTTGAAAATGCACATCTCAATAGCTCTGTTCTTATCAAAGCTAATTTTGAGGGAGCTTCGTTATGTGGGGCTGATCTTGAAAGCGCAGTGCTTGATGGCGCAGATTTTTTTCATGCAGTTCTCAAAAAAGCCGTGCTTAAAAAAGCAGATTGCTCGAATGTCAATATGATGAAGTCAGATCTTCAGGAATGCAATTTCCGTGAAGCTACTCTTGTGCATGCTAATCTCACCGGATCGGATTTGCGAGGCAGCTATCTTTGGAGGGCAAATCTCAGCCGGGCAATGCTAACGGGTGCCCAGGTATCAGAATCAACTATTCTCAATACAGGAAGATTCGCTTCCAAGGCCTGGGCAGAAGAACATGCTGCGGTTATGGTTGTTGAGCATCCATTATCATCTTCCGCCAATACCGTTTCAGTAGATGAAAAAAGGAGCGGGATCGTTTTTCCTCCTCCGCATGATGATCGACGTATGACAGAACGCCCTATACAGGAAAGCAATATTTCTAAATCAAAAGAGCGTATTGTTGCACAAAATATATGGAGTCATGCAGATGGAACTGTTCATGGGGCTTATGACAGAACTCAGTACGATCAATTGAAAAGCAATGTGTTCGACTGGAATACAATGCGAAAACAGGAGAGGAGTATGAGCATTCACCTCGAGGAAGCGCCACTGGATCACAAAAATCTCCGTTATGCCGATTTAAACCATGCATTGCTCTTTGCTGCAAGTTTTCGGTCATCGGATGTGAGTAACTGTGATCTGCGATTTGCAGACTTAAGGAAATGCGACTTTCAGGAAGCTGACTTAGAGCGTGCAGATCTTGGATGTGCTGATCTCAGGGGTGCAACTCTCTGGCGAGCAAATATTGATCGTGCACGCCTGACCGGTGCGACTGTTTCAAACAAAACCATACTTGATTCAGGCAAAAATGCTACACTGGAATCAGCTGGTCGATTGGGGTTGATCTTTACTGCAGAATAACTGTATTAGTGGTTGTTGGAAGAATAACGGATTGAAGATTTTACATTAACGTAACATCTTGTACCGGTGATTGTTGGAAAGTTGGGATTATATTAAAATAAAAGGGAGAACATGCAAAAAATATATGCAACCAAGGGGAAGTGGCAATTGCCTTTTATGATTGCCGTTTATTTATGTTCTGCATGGAGTTGTGCGTTTGGCGCTCAACGGGAAAGTTCATCTCTTCGACAAATCAACACAATAGTAGTAATCTACGCGGAGAACCGAAGCTTTGATAATCTTTATGGATTGTTTCCAGGTGCGAATGGCATTGTGAAACAGGCGAATGGTGAACCTGCCAATAGTACAGATTTCAAACAGGTAGACCGCGATGGCGTTACTCCTCTTATAAAACTTCCGGCTGTCTGGAATGCAACAGGTACCCCTGATGCAGCTAAATTGAGCTTTATTAAGGAATTACCAAATGCGCCATTCCGAATTGATGCCCCACCAGTCGGCCTCCTGCCTGACAAAGCTACACCAGATTTAGTGCATCGGTTTTATACCAACCAGATGCAGATCAATAATGGCAAAAACAACATGTTTGCTGCCTGGTCTGATGCCGGTGGTCTGACAATGGGCTACTACGATGGTTCAGTGATGCAGATGTGGAAACTGGCTCAAAAGTACACCATGGCTGATAATTTTTTTATGGGTGCGTTTGGCGGATCCTTTTTAAACCATTTTTGGTTGATCAGTGCCCATACCCCAATCTACCATAATGCGCCAGGAAATCTCAAGAGCAAGGTAGAGGAGAGTGGCATCAGATTAACTCAGGGTGAAACCTCTCCCGCCAGCGCCATAACAGGTAAGGCACTTTATGTTGCAGATCAAGCGCTGACTCCTGATGGCTATGCGGTTAATACGCTTCAGCCGCCATATCAACCAAGCGGTATCCAGCCTGCTTCTGGAGGAAACACTCAACTTGCTGATCTGACAAAAAACCCACTGCCGCCACAAGATTACAAAACCATCGGTGATGTTTTAAGTGCAAAAGGAGTGAATTGGGCATGGTATGCAGGGGCATGGAATGAAGCATTACAGAATCGCGGAGTGATCAATAACAGTAAAACCTCTAATTTTCAAACACACCATCAGCCGTTCAATTACTTTAAAAGATTTGATCCGACTACGATTGCTGGTGCCGAGGAGAGGAAAGCTCATTTGAAAGACTATACGGATTTTCAAAAAGATATCGCCGCTGGCACCTTGCCTGCTGTAGTGTTTTATAAACCTCAAGGTAATCTAAATCAGCATCCTGGCTATGCGGATGTTATGATGGGTGACTCTCATATTGCTGAAGTTGTCAGGGAGCTGCAGAAAAGTCCACAATGGAAAAAGATGGCAATTATTGTTACCTATGATGAGAACGGGGGATATTGGGATCATGTTTCACCACCGGCAGGAGATCGATGGGGGCCTGGCTCACGAATTCCAGCTATTATCATATCGCCGTTTGCTAAAACTCATTTTGTCGATCACACCTATTACGATACGACCTCTATCCTTAAATTTATTACCAAACGATTTGAGCTTGAGCCTTTGCCTGGGATTCGGCCTAAAGCAGGGGATTTGAGCAATGCCTTTCATTTTTCTGTTGAAGAATAACACCATGTTTGTTTACTGATGACAAATATCCGAGGGAGCCTTTGCTTGCGGAACATCATGCTGGAGCATCAGCAATTCCGGAGCGAGGTTCCGAAGGCGGTTGAAACTGTACAGGGGCTTCAGCGATTTTCCGGTAAAGCCTGATGAGGAAGAGATGCTGAGGCCAGTTCAGCAAACATGTTGCAAGCGCCTCCCACATTGAGACCCATGCAACAATGGTAAGCCCTTCGGCAAAGACAGTGTTGAGAAATGAGGGAGTGCCGTTAACAGTCAAGAGATGATTGACCCACAAAGAGAGGCCGAGAATGATGATACCAATAACAAGAAGTGTTGTTGCAGTTCTCAGCATCTTGCTCATCGCTCCAAGCTCAAGCTCCCGCTGGTAGATAAAAAATTTATGGACACTGGTACGCACCCTCAGCATGAACTCTTCGGAAGGATAACACTCAAACATGAAGCGGATCACAAAATCAACCCGTCCTATTTCACGAGCACACTCTGTGAGATAATAGACGAGATCTTCATCAAGATCCTTTTTGTGGTATGGAGCAGTTTTGTCAAAATCCTCATAGAGATCCTCCACACGCCTTGCGGCCACATCAATGATAACAAGGCCATCAACGGTATGTTCGTAGCGGTCAACTATTCTTTTAGGCACTGGTCACGAATTGGGTTGGTTGAAAAAAGGCGTTCGATAAAGAGCTGTAAACTATTGTAACAGGGTCAGAGAAGTTGTACGGAGAGTGCATTTGAAGCCAGAGAAACCTTTTGTTGACGGGTAATTTTGTTTTTCGTTTCTGATAAAGTACCTTGTCGAACTTATACACCACTCTGCTGAGATTTGCGTATTTATAATTAATCCTCAAATACATTTTATTAATTCTGTAAAAAAATAAAATTATATACATTAAAATTTTATCTAAAAATAAGGTGAAAAATCGTGATTAATTTCAACAAAAATATACTCATTATTGGATTTGGTTCTGTATCTCAATGTACAGTTCCTGTTCTTTTTAAACACATCAACGTCGATTATACTCATGTCACTATAATGGATTTTGAGGATATTCGTGAAAAAGTTTCACAGTGGACAGCATTGGGTGTTACCTATATTAATCATCAAATAACACCGTACAATATAGCACAAACCCTTGCTGCTTATGTTGCAGAGGGCGATCTGATAATAGATTTAGCGTGGAATATTGATTGTTGTGAAATTCTTCAATGGTGTCATGATCATGGTGTTCTCTATATGAACACTTCGGTAGAAGTGTGGGATCCTTATACAGGGGTTGAGACTCAGCATCCAACCGAAAGAACGCTGTACTACCGGCACATGAAAATCCGCCGCATGACTTCACAGTGGCACGATAAAGGTGTCACGGCGGTGCTTGAGCATGGCGCCAATCCTGGATTGATATCGCATTTTACCAAACAAGGGTTACTTGATATTGCCAATGCAGTCATTGCCCGGAACAAGGTCGGCCCTGCTCAAGCCGAAATTATTAAAGAGCTGGTTGAAAAAAGAATTTTCAATGAACTGGCAATGGCGCTTGGTGTCAAAGTGATTCATTGCTCTGAAAGGGACACTCAAATCTCTGACGTTCCCAAACAGGTTGACGAGTTTGTCAATACCTGGAGTGTCGAGGGATTCAGGGAAGAGGGTATGACTACGGCTGAGATGGGTTGGGGAACACATGAAAAAGAGCTTCCGGAATTTGCCTATACCCACGAGGAGGGACCAAAAAACCAGATTTGTCTTGCCAAAATGGGTATGAATACCTGGGTCTGTTCCTGGGTGCCTGATTATGATATACGTGGCATGGTAGTTCGCCATGGCGAAGCGTTTACGATTTCAGACTACCTGACTGTCTGTAAAGAGGGGCAGGCCACCTACCGCCCGACGGTACATTACGCCTATTGTCCGAGTGATGCCGCTATTACTTCTCTTCATGAGCTGCGTGGTTATGATTACAGACTTCAGTCCAATTTCAGGATTATGAATGATGAGATCACCAAGGGTTCGGATATTCTTGGTGCATTACTGATGGGGCATGCTTTTAATTCCTGGTGGACAGGCTCCAGCCTCAGCATAGAGCAATCCAGAGCGCTGGTACCTCATCAGAATGCTACCACCATGCAGGTGGCAATATCTGTGGTCGCAGCCTGTATGTGGATGATCGAAAATCCTGACAGGGGTGTTGTTGTACCAGATAATATCGATCATGAGTATATCCTTGGAATTGCAAAACCATATCTTGGCAACTTCATATCAAAAGCTTCTGATTGGACACCTTTAAAATACAATCCCAACTATTTTGCAGGGTTTAATAACCCTGATATAGATGAAACCGATCCTTGGCAGTTTAAGAACTTCCTTATTACCGATAATGATTAAAACAGGATATACAATAATGGATGCTCAACATTTAAAACAATTGGCTTTAGAGCATGGGACACCGCTGTTTGTGGTAGACCACGACGTTTTGAGGGCTAATTACCGTGAGTTTAAGCAGCATCTTCCAAGGGTTCAGGCCTATTTCGCTGTTAAAGCAAACTCAGACCATGAAATCGTTAAAACGTTCTATGATGCTGGCGCCAGTTTTGATGTGGCATCAATGCCTGAGTTTCTTAATGTCTATGAAAATATTAAAAGTCTTACGCCTGAAGAGCAGCAGGACTTCATCTGGGATAAAATCATCTATGCGAATCCGATAAAGCCAATCCCTACGTTAAAGCAGCTCGACCGTTATAAGCCGCTGGTTACGTTTGATAATGAAGATGAAATCGAAAAAATCGCTACCTATGCACCGAACACGGGTCTTGTTTTACGAATAAAAGTACCTAATACTGGTGCTATGGTAGAGCTTTCTTCCAAATTCGGTGCTGATCCAGGAGAAGCTGTTGATCTTATAGAAAAAGCTTTTAAGAGAGGACTGGTGGTTGAAGGTTTAAGCTTTCATGTAGGCAGTCAATGCACAAATTTTCAGAATTATATTAAAGCTCTTAATCTGGCATCCAATATTTTCAAGGAATCGTGGGATAGAGGGTATAAAGAGGTGAAAATTCTTGACATTGGCGGTGGTTTTCCCGCTCCCTATGACAACAGTGTAAAACCTTTTGCTGAGCTTGCGGTAATGCTCAATTCCGAATTTGACAGACTCTTTCCGCCTGACATTGAAATCATAGCAGAACCCGGAAGATTTTTAGTGGCAACTGCTGCCTGCGTTGTGATGGAGATTATTGGTACAGCGTATCGTGACGGAAAGAAATGTTATTACGTGAATGACGGTGTTTATCATACTTTTTCAGGGATTATCTTTGATCACTGCCAATATACTTTAAAATCTTTCAAAGAAGGCAATGAGAAAATGTGTGCGGTTTATGGTCCTACCTGTGATGCTCTGGATACAATTACGATGGCCAATCTGTTACCTGTAGATCTTGCGATAGGGGATTTACTCTACAGTGAAAATATTGGAGCCTACAGTCATGCGTCATCGACTTTTTTTAATGGGTTTCCGCCTGCAAAGGTTTTGCATATAAATGTATAGGAATTTGCAGAGAAGTAACAGAGAGACTCTTGTCTTTGCTATAAAAAAACGATAAAATTTGCTGTTGTCATTATTAACCGGCAGGCAAACCAATTAACAAGAGCAACCATGGCAAAAGGATCAAAAAAAGAGGAAGCATCAGCACCGGAGGTTTACGAAGAAGTGCTATCAGCACCTGAACAACAGGAAGAAGAGATAAGACGTGCGGCGTATTACCTGTGGGAATTAAAAGGAAGAAAGGACGGCTCAGATGTTGAAGACTGGATTGAAGCTGAAGAGATTGTAAACGACTGACCATCGGTACGATCTATCACCACCAAAAGGCCACTCAATATGCAGTGGCCTTTTGGTTTCATAACTTTGCTGGCATGCCCTTCTATAGTTCTGTGAAGTTTTTGTAAACAAAACTACATCCAAAGCAAAATCACGCGGCCTTCTGGTATATTGATTCAGATTGATTATCGAATTCTCAACCTTAAATTCTCAGCTTATGCCCTTCGAACTGTAATTCATTAGAAGTGTATGTGCACTTACTGCACCGCCATTTAAAAATGTTCTGCTCCGTATTGGAGCAGTGGCTTTTGCAATCTCTCTTACTGCTGCTTACAACCGCTTCAAATTAAAACAGTTAGTTACATCGTTGTCTGTGCGATTACCTGAAGGATGACATTGTTACACATTTACAGCTCCCGGCAGGCTGTATCCCTCTGAATTACTTCTTTTAATGGTATATTTGAGCAAAATGCCACACAAGGCATGCACTCCATTGCTCAACATTATTGGAAAAGACTAACCCACAACACTCATGCTTGAATCAGTGATTGCTTATTTGCAGTCAGCAGATCCAACAACAATATATTTGTTTCTGTTTCTGTTTGCGTTTCTGAAAAATTTTTTTCCCGTGGTGCCGCTTGATCTTCCTGTTGCATTGACAGGCTATTTGCTCGTCTACACCGATCTTAGCATTGTGTTAGCTATTCTCTGGCCATCTCTTGGCTCAACATTGGGCTTTATGGTCATCTACATGATAAGCAGGAAGTTTGGGCTGAAACTCTATGCAAAAGATATAACCACAATACCGCCTCGATGGGGTGAAAGAATTCATAGGTTTTTTCCGCCTGCAGAGATGGAAATTATACGCCAAAGATTTTCAGCCCATGGATACTTGGCGGTATTGGTTAACCGTTTTCTTTTAGGTTCCCGATCATTCATCTCTCCAGTGACAGGTTTAATGCATCTGAATGTGGTTCTGGTGTCGATTGCAGCAGGATTAAGTGCAATAGTCTGGAATATGTTACTGGTATACGGGGGTTATGTGCTTGGAAAACATTGGCAGAATATCGGTGAATTTGTTGTTCTGTACACGATTCCGGTTTCGGTACTGTTTTTTTTGATCATGGTTTTTGCTGTATTACAATATCGAAAAGAACGACAGAATCGGCAACAGCAGGTAAATCACTAATACTGTAAGCTGTTGCGTATAACATACCCTTATAAATCGCATGTGAATTATTTGAAAACAAAGCGTAAAGGAATAATAAATAAAGTTATTGACCTGTATATTATTGATGGAAGGTAACAATAGTACACCATGCAGGTTCAAGCTTTTCGTTTAATTATTTTTCCAAATAGCTATGTCTATGCCTATATCAAGACATATAGTCTGGAGCTTGGCGATAGCAAAACCCTTGAACAATGCTGAAAGGAGCTCAATATATTCAGTGTACTCAGCATGAGCAAGAGAGGCAACAATATTCAGTTTCTGAAATCAATGCTGACTCTAACTATCGGCATGTTGGTTGGCGTTCTTGGAGGTGTCGGCTACAGTTATATTGAAGAAAATGTTAGGGTTTCAGCACCTCTATTGCCCAGTTTACCCGCAAGGAGATCAGTCAGCTCTCTTGATACGTTGATTAATAAAAAACAAAGCATTGACTCTTCGCTGGTTAAGCACGCTGCCACACAGAGCAACTCTTTAGTAAGGTCGTCACTACATCCTAAAACTTCCCCGGTGCCGATCGTATTCTCATCTTCTGCTGTTTCCTCTGAGCATCAATCTGTATCAGGATCTCACAAATAAGCAGAATTGTATTTGTTGAAGAACTCCAATGAAACCGTTACCTCTATAATGAAGTGTTATAGATGAGTTATTTGGAGTTGTTTGCAATATCGACACAATTCAGTAACAATCTCTTAATACAATGAGTTGTAAGTTGGCTTGCTTGCAATTAATTTATGAATAATCCGGTCATAATTAATCGCATTTTTTTGTTTATAACCAGCTCTATTAAGTTATGCTTTATGTAAAATAGGATCATAAAAAACAAAACATTGAATTAACATATCCGTAACAAAAAAAGATATTAATTTCATGTCGTAAAGAAAGGAAATTAAAGTATTTGCAAATTAAACCAGTCAAAAAAATATTGCCTGGTAATTATTTATAATAAACTTTTTTGGAGGTGATTTGTGCAGCGTTCAAAGTTACGTCGGTTAAAAAAACAGAAGGGTCATACCAAACCATTGGTTATGGCGGCCTTAACAGTGGGTCTTTTTTCTCCATTGTGTGTGCAGGCTGAAACCGCAACTGATTTGGGTACTGTTGGTACGCAAGGTGCCAGTGGCACAGCTTCTGCTGTTGCTCCTGCTCAAGCCTCTCTTCAAGCTACGCAGCCACAGGCAGTAATTGACCGATCTTTCTTTGAGGATGCAAAATCTCCTGTAGCCGATTTTTCAAATATAGCTGCAATTGCTCCAGGTGTCAGTGGAGGTATATCTGCAAATGGACCAGGTCTTGGTGAGACTAAAAACAGTATTCGTGGATTCCAGGATGGGCAGTTTAACGTAACTTTTGATGATATTCCTTTTGGAGATACCAACGGCCCTACACACCATTCAACCTCATATTTTCCAGCTTCAATTATTGACCATATCACTGTTGAACGTGGTCCAGGAAATGCAAGTACTCTTGGTCAGGCAACGTTTGGTGGTTCTGTGAATATGTATTCACTTGTTCCTTCGAGCGATTTTGGTGTTTCAACTTTTTTCTCGGGCGGATCCTGGAATACACAACTTGCTGGTGCTACAGTAAATACGGGGACTCTTGCAGCACTTGGTGGTGCGAAATTGATGGTAACAGCACAAGACATGAGTAGTGATGGTTATCTCACGAACTCTGGTGTCGGAGCTAAAAACCTCACCGTTAAATACGAACAGCCGATTGGTTCCAAAACCCTGCTTACTCTCTTTTCCAGTAACAACAGTAACTACTACTATTCACCTGACGCAGGTAGTGGTATTACTGCAGCACAGGCTGCCCTTTACGGAAAGAACTATGGCCTCACAACTAATCCTAATGATTCCAACTATTTTGGCTACAACAGAGTTGCCAAATCCACAGCGTTTGATTATGTGCGTCTGCAAAGCGATTTAGGTTGCGGTTGGGGTATCGATAACACCTCTTACTATTATTGGTACGGAAATAACACGATTGCGGCTGATAATGCCGGCAACCCAACAAACGGCCTTGCAACTGTTTACACAGCCCAGGGGAAAAAGGGAGCACTTGCAAATCAAATGCCTGGTTACAACAAGATAAACCAGTACAGTGTCTATGGTAATATTTTCAAGACGACGAAACAGACCGATTTTGGTTTGTTAAGAGTGGGATTCTGGAGTGAATGGGCCGATACCTACCGTGGCCGATTCGACTATAATCTGTTGACAATGAACCCGAATTATAAAGATTCCTCTTATCCCGGGTTTGCCTCTATTCCATCAAATATCGACTATGATCAAGGTTCCAGCTGGAACAATTATCAGCCTTTTGCAGAGTTTGAGTGGGCAGCCACAGATAATTTAAAAATTACGCCGGGTATCAAATTTGTGAAGACGGAGCTTTTCATCGATGCTGCTGTTCTTGTGAAAGCCTATCGTGCGCCAATGAGCCTTCAGAAGGATTATAATGCAACGCTTCCATTTCTGACGGCAAATTACAAGATTGACAAGAGTTCTTCGGTCTATGCTCAGTATGCACAGGGCATGCAGGTTCCGGATATATCGAATTACTACTCTTCTGCAGTGCCCGCGTTATCACAGGGCATCAACATAAAACCTCAAAGATCTACCAATTACCAGGTTGGTTATGTCAATAAGTCCGATACGGTAAGCTTTGATGCTGATCTCTATTATATCGACTTCAATAACAAGATTGGTGTGGATCCGACATCCGATCCAGCTAATCCAGTATACTATAACCAGGGCGGTGTGATCTATAAAGGTATTGAAGGCGAGATAACGTATGCTGTAGGAAGCGGTGTTGCACTTTACGCCAATGGATCTCTTAACTCGGCAAAAGCCAGTGATACCCGTTTAACAATTTCAAGTGCCCCTGAAAGCACTGCAGCGCTTGGACTGATATATAAAGAGCATGGCTGGTCAAGCTCTCTTGTGTATAAATATTCGGGGAAGCAATTTGCTGATAACAGTGAACTGTGTCCCATGGATCCAATCACAACGCTTGACTGCAACATAGGCTATACGTTTAAGAATCCTGGTCTTGGCATCAAGAATATGAAAATTGATCTTGGTATATACAATATTCTGGATCGACAGGATGTCATTACAATGAAACCAGCTGGTGCAACACCATCTGCTGCTGATACCTTTGTTTGGCAGGCTCCGCGCAGTTTTATGGCTTCGCTAAGACTTGATTTTTAGGTACTGAGACTGTTGTTTGCCACTACCAAAGAGAAGAGAGGGTTAACCCCTCTCTTCTCTTTATACCGATTAACCAAAAAAGCTATCCATCCATGTCATTTGTTCATCTTTTCAAATTAGCCAATGAATCAGGCGGCACCCTCTACCTGATGTTGTTTCTTTTATTGCTTGCCTTAACCGTCATTATTGAGAGGTGGCGATACCTTGCCAATATGTACCGGGTTGGCGAAAAAGCAATTGAATTGTGTCGTTCTAAAAAAGTCATTAATAAAAATACCATTAGAGAATTTCAACAAAGTCAAAATGACGTTCCTGTTTTACGACTGCTTGAAGTCGCTATTGATGGCGAGCACGATCATTTAAATCAGGAAGAGCTTTCGGGTAACCTGGAGGAAGCGCTTATGCATGAAGTGCCGAAGCTCGATCGTTCACTGTGGCTTCTGGATACGGTCATTACCCTGGCACCGCTTTTAGGGTTGTTTGGCACAATTATCGGGATGTTTAATGCCTTCAGTGTCCTTGCGGACATACAAGGCGGCATAACTCAAGTAACAGGAGGCATTGCAGAAGCTCTGATTGCAACTGCATCTGGACTCGTGATTGCCATGATTGGTATATATTTCTTCAATAATTTAAATACTCAGATCAGAGAGGTTGTTCATCAAATGGAAACGCTTAAAGTGATGATTCTCAACCGCCAGCACTTATTTCAGTCTATCTCTTAAGCATAATTGAATTAATAATGCGCTATTTCACACAACGCAGGGCTCGTATCGAGATCATTCCGATGATCGATATCATGCTTTTTTTGCTGGTGTTTTTTGTCATGTTCTCTTTGCGCATGATACCGGCAAGTGGTCATGTAACCAAGTTGCCTACAAGTTCCAGTGCCGCACAAATACCAACGCCTAAGTTACTGGTAGAACTTGAATCAAGCGGATCGCTTTTCGTCGAAGGGAAACAAATTACCTATGCGCAGTTGACCGGGCTTTTAAAACAACGAGATGCTGAAAAAACAGCTGTTACACTTGCTGGTACTGAAAGTGTATCTCTGCAAGATGTCTTGCATGCCATTGACGCGGTTAAAGCTGGGGGAGCGACCCAAATTTCATTGGCTGCGCGCAAAACAACTTTTTAAGCGAGTGAGTGAGCTATGATTTCAGTCAGGTATCGTGAACATAAAATGCTTCAGGCGTTTGGGTTGGCTTTTGTCGCCGAATTCATCATTCTTTTACTGCTTTGCATAGGTTTTGTCGGGTTTCAGAGACTTAAAGATAGTGGGATGACGACTCCAGCAATTATTCAATTAAGTAGCTTGCCGGAAGTAAAAAAGCAGCTTAATGCACCAGTTGCTCAAAAAAAGTTGCCGCAGCCGCTACAAAAGTTGAGGAGTATGGTAAAGCCGCATACCATAAAGCATAACATTGTCATGCATGAACTTGCACCTGAAAAACCCATGTCGCAAAGTACTGCTTTTGCACCGATGAGATCTGAGGTGGTTTCCGGCTCTCCTGCAGGCACTCAAAATGGTTTTGTTGAGCAAGTGGCAGCAACGGGAGGTGGAAGTGGTAAAGCAGATCCATTGACAGAATATGCCGCCAAAGTGAAAGCTGCCGTTCAAGAGGCTATCGAGTATCCTGCTGCGGCTAACAATATGAGAACAAAGAGCCGGGCGCGTGTGGAATTTTCGTTGCGTGACGGTCTGCAGCAAAATCCACATATTATCGTAAGCAGTGGCTTAAGTGTTTTTGATCATGCTGCCATTCGTGCGGTTGAAATTGCTCGCTATCCTCTGCCTCCCCCTCTATTGAGTGGTCAAACAAAGTTGTTTCAGGTTTGGGTGGAATTTCATCGGTAACCATTGAAAAGAGAGAATCTGCAGTTATGAAAAAAACATTCATCACGTTTTTAACGGTTATAGCCTTTCTTTTTACTGCGCATAGTGCACATTCGGAAGTAATCAAAAGTCCGGTTGCATTTCATTTTACCACAGTTGGAGATTGCCGGGGAGAGCCTTCACTTGCCGGAGCAACTGAGCAGGATTTGCTTTGGCTTCAGAATACGAGAGTGCTGGCACGTATGATCAGGGAGATGCAGATAGAAAAACCACAGGCATTGTTTTACAATGGCGACATGATTTATGGTTATTCGTCAAAAAAGGAGACGATGGATCGCTACTATGCTTATTGGAGGGGAATGATGGCTTGTCTGATGGAGTCGGGCACCTATGTTGTGCCCATTCCAGGTAACCATGAAGTGCAGATTAAGATAAAGAGTGCTGAAGGGAAAGAGAAAAAAACTGCTGTCGTTGAAAATGAAAATATCTGGCGCACCAACATGGGGGATCTCATTTTTAATCCGGATCGCTGGAAATCAATAACACACAAGGAAGCTACAGCCTGGAATGTTGAGAACAGGCCAAAAATCGGGACGGATGGGATTACTACTGATCAAAAGCAACTCAGTTATTCATTTGACGTTGGAAAAAGTCATTTTTCGATGATCAATACCGATCCTGTCGGGTTCGACAGCTCAGCTCCAGTAAAATGGCTTGAAGCTGATTTTAAGGCCGCAAAAAAAAGAGGAGCAAAAAAGTTCTTTATATTTGGTCATAAAATGGCGTTTACCTATGTGCCGGAAAAACAGAAAGCTGATAAACAAAACAAGGAGGGTGGGTTTGATGCAAGACCCGAGATCCGTGATGCATTCTGGAATCTGGTAGAGGCTTATCAGGCACTATATTTTACCGGACATGAGCATACCTATCATGCTGAACAGCCACGAAAAAATCAAGGAGGCAAGGCTTGGCAGGTGATAGTCGGCGGTGGCGGCTCTCCATTCTCCATTCCAAAAGAGTTCATGGAAAAAGAGGGTGAACGGATGTATGCATGGGCAGATGTGTTGATCTATGAAAATGGAAAAGTCAGCATCAGGATTGTAGGATTTGATGAAGATTTTGGGCCGACACGGGTTATTGAAGAGTGGGATATTGCAGCTTGATTTAGCTTGCAGGCATGTGCTTGTGCTGCTTGTGGTATCTAAGGGGAATGAAGCGCGCTTAACACTTGCCTGATGACAATGGCACGGTTTCCTGAGAAGAGATAAGACATGAAAAGGTGCCTGAGCCCTCTTCTTTTTCAAGATGATGGTGAAGAAGCAGGAGCAACTGGTCGATTTCATGAAGCAGGTTGCGGTGATTGAAGGCCAGTGCGACAAGAAATAAAGGAAATGAAATGTGCTCTTTTCTTAATTTTCGAAGAACATTGCCCATTGCCTGCGTCATCATGGGAAGTGTTCGGGTAACATGTACCGGAATGATTTCTCTCTCTTTCTGCACATCAGGCTGCCGGTAATCACAGCTGAAATAAAAATCTTCCTTTTCACTCCACTCTATGATGATCTTGAAGGGTTTAACGCTACTCATTGCTGGTTTACTGTTGTGAGTCATAAAAATACATTTCCTTGATTGATTATACCTATTACATGGTTCATAATCCAGAGCCACAATGTTACATCAATGTTAAATTTCTGCATGGATAGTATGCAACAGGCTATGTTACTGCTGTGCCAACACCCATAAACTTTGTATGATTATAAGCGCAAGCAGAAGAAGTGATATTCCGGCTTTTTATGGCGAGTGGCTGGTAAATCGTTTACGGGCAGGGGAGGTGCTGGTGCGGAACCCCATGCAGGCGAAACAGGTGAGCAGGATTTCGCTCTCTCCTGAAGTTGTTGATGCTCTTGTCTTCTGGACTAAAAATCCTGAAAACTTTCTTTCCCGCCTGCCGGAAATTGATTCCCTTGGATACACCTACTATTTCCTGTTTACAATTACTCCCTATGATGTCATGCTTGAACCAGGTGTAGCAGATAAACTCTCAATTGTTGAGGTATTCAGGCGGCTTTCGCGTCTCATTGGCCCTGAAAAAGTGATATGGCGGTACGATCCCATTATCATGACCGATATGTATACTCCAGCCTGGCACGCAGCCTTGTTTCGCTCTCTTGCAGAAAAACTTGCAGGCTGCACTGAACGCTGTATCATCAGCTTTTTTGATGATTACCGCAAGGTAAGAACCCGGATGCGCAATATCGTCTACACCATGCCCGACAAGGCAGAGATGGGGGAGCTTGCCGGAATGTTGGCTGTTGCTGCAGCCTCTCATGACATGGCACTCTTTACATGCAGTCACGATATAGATCTCTCACATCACGGCATCATGCACAGTCGTTGTATTGATGGTGATCTTGTAGAGCGCATTACAGGGCGGAAGTTAACGGTGAGCAAAAAAGAGAGCAGGCAGCGACAAGCTTGCGGCTGTATAGAGAGCCGCGATATCGGCAGCTACAACACCTGCACACACGGTTGCCTATACTGCTACGCAGTTTCCAGCCAGGCAAGAGCATGCGCGGCACGTCATAACTTCAACCCCAACTCGCCACTTCTCTGCGATACCTTGAAGAAAGATGAAACCATCACCACCAGTAAATAATTTTGTTCATCCTCTTCCTTCTGTCCTTTGTGTCACTGCTGTCCCTTTTGTCCTTGATCTTCTTTTTTCTTGCTACTTCGGCCTCAAAGCTTCCACCGGATCAAGATTAGCAGCTTTCCATGCCGGGAAGAGCCCAAAGGCCATGCCGATTGCCGAGCAGACAACCATTGATACGCTTATCCAGAGCCAGGGAAATATTGGTGGCAGGTTGAACTTCAAGGCAACGATATTGCCAGCCACAATACCAACCATAATACCGATAAGGCCTCCGGCAAGAGAGAGAAAAAGCGATTCAAAAAGAAACTGACGGAGAATGCTTCTCCTTGGAGCGCCGACCGATTTTCTGATACCGATCTCGCGGGTTCTTTCAGTAACGCTGACCAGCATGATGTTCATAATACCTACTCCTGCGGTCAGGAGGGCCATAAAACTGATGATGAAGGCACCGGTACTGATTGCGCGCTTTATATCCCTGAACGAATCTATGAGTGATTCGTTTGTTCTGATTTCAAAGTCATTGGTATTTTTGACGGTAAGTCCTCTTGCAAGTCTCATCGCCCCGATTGCCCGGTCAATGGCAACCGGATACTCTTTGCGTGAGAGCGCTTCCACGGTAATGTTCAGGCTGCTCTTTTCGTTGATATGATCCAGGTAGCGGGTAATGGGAATGAGCAAAAAGTTATCCTGGCTCTGGCCGAATGCTGCGCCTTTTTTATCAAAAACTCCAGTAACGATATAGACCTCTCCGTTAACCTTGATAAATTTGTTCTCCGGATTTTCGCCTGAAGGAAAGAGTGTAGCTGCAAGCTCACTTCCAAGGACTGCAGTGTTTCTTGCAGATTTAATATCGTTTTCTGTAAGATTACGGCCAGTCGCAATAGTGTAGCCGTTTGAAGTGGAAAAGTTTTCATCACCGCCAGTCAACGTGACATCAGGATTGGTTGAGAGGTTTGCATATCTCGCCTGATTGGCCTGACTGGAAATGGTGAAGCCGATATTGCGGGCGTGTGTTTCCATGCTTTTTCTGAATAAGAGAGCCTGCTGATAGGTGATATCCTTTCGGTTGGCATAGATGTTCCGTTTGTGTCCACTACCGAAGACTGTGGCAGGATTTTTCTGTATCTGGAAAGTGTTGGCTCCAAGGCTTGTAAGGCCTGATTCCACGCTTTTATCAATAGCATCAAGCGCTGTCATGACGGCAATGATGGAAAAAACCCCTACGGCAACACCCATTATGGTAAGCCACGAGCGGAGCTTGTTGACGAAAAGAGAGTAAACCGCCTGAGATATGGTTTCACGCAACAGCATAAGTACTCCTATTCATAACGCAACGAGTCTGCCGGATCAAGCTTGGAAGCTGAAACGGCCGGAGCAAGACCTGAGATAATACCGGTAATCACTGAAACAGCAAGACTTGCCATAACCAGGTCAAGTGAAAACTGTATTGGAAAATCGGGCACAATTTTTTCGATGGCGACGGTAATAAGGAGCGCGATGCCGAGCCCTGCAAAGCCACCGATGAGGCAGATCATGATCGATTCGATAAGAAACTGCAGCAGAATGGTCTGTCGTCTGGCACCGAGTGCCTTGCGCAGTCCGATCTCCCTGGTGCGTTCCTTGACGCTGACGAAGGTGATGTTCATAATGCCGATAGCTCCGACAAAAAGAGACATGCCGGTAATGAAGATGCCTGCGATTGCAATACCGTTTTTGATAGGGTCAAGCTGGCTTTTGAACGCTTTCTGCTCATTGATTGAGAAGTCCTCCTCCTTTCCTGCCGGAATTCTGCGGATTCTTCTCATCAGCCCGAGCAGCTCCTCCTTGGCTTCTTCAACACGGGTCTGATCTTTGATTTTTATCCTGATGGTTGTAAACATGTTTTTGCCGTAAGCCTTTTTAAAGGCTCCGAGTGGCATGATGATCTGATTGTCAAAACTGAAAAGTCCGAGAAACTTTCCCTGTTTTCTGAAAATCCCGATAACACGGCATTTACAATTTTTCAGCTGTATTGAATTGCCGAGAGCAGGTTCATTTGGAAAGAGACCAGTGGCGATATCGTCACCGATAACGCAGACCATTTCACTGCTGGCAGATTCAGATGGGGTAAAGAATCGACCGGATGAGAGCCCGCCAGCTGCCGTTTGCGGGTACTCATGGTTTGTGCCGAGGGAAAAGACCTGTTCAAGGATACGATCCCTGTATTTGGCGGATGCCTGATAGGTTGACATCTGCGGAACTGCCAGGAGCAGTTCTGAACGAGGATTGTCGGCAATGATCCTGTTGAGCTGATCGGCATACTCCGTTTTCAGATCGGGACGGTTCCGGTAGAGCCACCACTGCCCCATGGTACTCCACGATGATTTCTGGACATAGATGACATCATAGCCAAGCATGGCAAGGCTTTTATCAAATCCCCGGTCGATACCGTTGATCGCTGTACCCATCATGGTAATTGCAACAATGCCGATGATAACACCGAGTGCGGTCAGAAAGGAGCGGATTTTATTTGCTCTGATCTGGTAAAGAGCCATTTTCAGGCTCTCTGTGGTTTCATAGCGGAACTGTCGGTAATTCATTTATCGCCTGGTGTCGCTTTCGATTTTTCCATCCCTGAGCCGGATGACACGGCGGGTATAGCGCGCAATATCCTCTTCATGGGTTATCAGGATGATGGTGTTGCCTGCATCGGAAAGTGCTCCAAAGATATCCATGATATCGTGACTGGTTGCGGTGTCGAGATTTCCTGTAGGTTCATCAGCAAGAATGATCGAGGGCTTGTTGATCAGTGCTCTTGCTATGGCTACCCGCTGAATCTGGCCTCCTGAAAGTTCAGCAGGCTTATGGGTAATCCGGTCAGCGAGGCCAACTTTGATCAATGCTTCTGAAGCACGCTCTTCACGTTCTTCCGGAGGAACGCCGGCATAGATAAGCGGCAGCTCAACATTTCGAAGGCAGTTAAGCCGGGGAAGCAGGTTGAATGTTTGAAAAACAAACCCTATTTCCCGGTTTCTTATACGCGCCAGTTCATCGTCATCCATTTCAGCGACTTGCTGTCCGTTGAGCTCATAAATACCTGAAGTTGGGGTATCAAGACAGCCTATGATATTCATGAGTGTTGATTTTCCGCTGCCGGATGGCCCCATGATTGCAGCATAGTCGTTACGCTTGAAATCAAGGTTGATAGAGTCGAGTGCCCGTACAACCTGATCGCCCATAGTGTAGAATTTACAGAGCGACTCCATGATGATGATCGCCTGCGCCTCCATCACTGGGTTATTATTGCTGCTGTTTGACAAGGCATCCCTCTTTGAGCTGGCTGGTAATGGCAGTGTAACTTCCTGAAACAACCTCTTCTCCTTTTGTTACTCCTTCAGTGACGATAATATGGGTATTGTCGGTCGTACCGGTTTTAACCGGACGGAACGATGCCTTGCCTCCTTTAATAACAAATACTCCTTGCTGGCTGTCGGGTGCTTTGCTTTTTGCTGCAATGGTTACAGCTGTTTTTTCTGGTTTTTCCTTTTCAGGTGTTCCGGATGAGCTTCTGATGGTCACGCTTTGAATGGGGACAACAAGGGCGTTTTTTACCCGTTGCGATTCAATATCCGCAGTTGCACTCATACCGGGCTTCAGCAGGCGATCATGGTTGAAAATATGAATCTTTACCGAAAAATTTGTGACCTCCTCCTGTGTGCCTGTTGCCTTGGAAATGGCTGAATTGGATATCTCATGGACTATACCATGAAAAATTCGATCGCCGAACGCATCGACCTTGATTGAAACCGGATTGCCGGGTTTAACGTTGACGATATCGTTTTCATTGACATCAACTTTGACCTGCATACTGTCAAGGTTCGCAAGCCGCAGGACTTCAGTCCCAGGGAACTGACCTGTGCCCACTACACGCTCACCAAGCTTGTTGTTCAGCGCGATGATAGACCCGCTTATCGGTGCACGGACCACGGTTTTTTTCAACCGATCCTGATTCTGGTCAAGCAGACTTTTGTTCTGTTCAATGGTATAAAGTGATGCCTGGAAGATTGCTCGAGCACTCAGGGCATTGGTTTTTGAAGCCAGAAAATCTGTTTCGGAGATCAGCTTTTCCTTGTAAAGCAGCGATGCCTTGTGGAAATCATCTTCGGCCTTGAGCTTTCTTGATCGTGACTCAAGGCTTTGTGATTTGGCTGAATTAAGCTGGGCGAGGCTCTGTTCTACCTGGTTGATGTAGAGGTCGGGCTGGATTTTAAGAAGAAGGTCTCCTTTTTTGACGCTTTGACCATCCTGGATGGGCAATTCGATAATTTCGCCAGAAACGTCCGGCGATATTGCAACGACAATTTCCGGTTCTATTTTTCCTGTTGCGGTAACGATATGAACAACCTCTTTGATGAAAACCTTTTCAGTAGTTACCTCTACCGGCTTTTCTCTGAGGCTGAGCAGGGCAAAAAGTGATCCTCCCGCAACAAGGAGCCCTGCAATGGTAATCAATATTGTTTTCCGGTTCAGCCGGGATTTTTGTTTGCTCATGAATGGTATACTCAATTCTGTTTTTTATGGTAAGGGAATGCTGCCGGTCGCGAACTCAAGAACACTCTTTTGAAGCGCAAGATTATAGGTAGCCTGGGAAAGATTAGAGCGGGCATTAAAGAGAGCGGCTCTTGCAGAGCTGAGTTCAACAAAGCCGGTAGCCCCGAGCTCATATTTTCTCTTTATGTCTGTAAATGCTGATTGTGAAGCCGTAAGGCTCACTTTGGATTTTTCGATCTGCGTTAATGCTGACGTATAGTCATTAACCGCCAGTTGAAGATCGATGGCAATATTATTTTTCAGATCCTCATAATCAAGCTTTTGGTTGAGATGGTTGATTTTAGCTGATTCAACATTGTAGCGGGTTTGAAATCCATCGAAGATTGTCCAGCTGAGATTCATTCCAACTGAGTATCCCATAGAGTTTCGGAGCTGATCTGAAAGTGCTGGATAGGAGTATTCAGTGGTATATCCTCCATAGGTTTCGCGCAGGAACTGTGTTCCACCAGTGCTGGCATTGACGGTAAGGTCAAGGCGGGGATACCACGGTGCCCGCGATTGCGTGATCTGCCACTTTGCAGCCTTGGTTTCAAATCCCTTGCTTTTCAGATCGCCGCGCAGTTCTAATGCAGAGGTGAGCAGAGAGTCCACATCGGGTTTCGAAGAGAGTGCGACATTCAGTTCATTCGGAGCTGGCTGGAGGGTAATCCTGGTCAGAGGATCAATCTGCAGGCGGCGAAGCAATTCAAGCATGCTGCGCCGCATACGGGTTTCAGCCTGAATAACTGCGAGGCCGCTTTCTGCCGCCGCCGCCTGTTGCTGGTAGCGATCAGTCATGGACTTCAGGCCGATTTGAAATTGGCGGTCAGTAAGAGTCAGCTGATCTTTGACAGAAAGAAGATTTTCCTGGGCAATTTCAAGGAGTTCACGGTTCAGCAGTACCTGGTAGTAGTATTGGGTAACATCGTAGACGATGGTCTGCAGCGCCCTTGAAAGGGTGTAGTCTGCTGCACGTTCTTTATTGAGTGCTGATTGCAGTGATGCGTAATCACCAAAACCGTTAAAAAGATTGAGGGATGTAGTGATGTTGAGATTAACCGATCCATTCTCAGTTTTAACTTTGAAAGGTGGAATGGAAGGGTCGTATTGTATATAGGAGTTGCTGAGTGAATAGGGTATAAAGGAAGTGGAAAAGGAAATTTTCGGAAGGAAATTGCTATAACTTCTCAAAACATCGGCACCCTGGAGCTTCAAGGTGTAGTTTGCTTTTTTTGCGGAAGTCGCGTTATTCAGCGCAATCTCTATGCAGTTGCCAAGAGAGAGCGTTTTTTCCTTCATTTCGGTACTCATACCGGATGCCGGCTGCGCAAGAAGAAGCGCAGTTATAAAGAGAGATAGAAAAAACCGTGATACCAAAATACTGTTAACCGTTTATAATTTCCCTTGCCCACTTTTCACCTTACTGTAACGACTTCTATACGTTAAGGCTGGTTAAATAGTTTCATTCATTGAGCGGTCTGCTTCAGTTGTTTTTTCTTACAGACGGTTGAGGAGCGAATCGATCTCCTCCTTGTACTGTTCAGCGTTGTGTGGTTTCAGCTGTATAAGAACGGTATAGATCTTTATCGCCTTTTTGTAAGCGCCTTGAGCTGTAAAAAGGTTCGCAAGGCTTTCAGTTGGAACAGCTATGGCGGTATCATCCGAGAAAGGCTGTTTTTGTTCAAGTATTGAGGTTGGGTCGGAGTTTTCGGTTGTCTCGGCCGGACAAAATTTCATGAGTGCCGCTGTGAGCCTTTCAAGTTCATCGGAGATGGGGTCGAACCGGGAAGCTGCACAACTCTGCTCCTCTCCATCTCCTGAAGCTTGAAGCTCCATGAGCTCTTTCCATGCCACCTGGTTAGCCGGGGCAATGGAGCAGCATTTTCGTAAATACTCTCTGGCAAGAGAGTGGTTTTTAAGACCGCGGACAGCTTTGGCAAACAGCAGGTTAAAAAGATATGAGTCGGACAGGTTTTCGGAAAATGGGATGAGTTTGTCAAGAGCCGACTGGAATTTTCCTCTCGTCAGGTCAAGCGAAACCTCCGCAAAAAAAAGGTGCGGCCTGCTGATCATGGCACGATCCTCTGCTTTTCCGTTATCAAAGTGATTATAGCTCATGATCTTTGATCAGCAGAGATGCATGTTTCGTTCTTTTCAAGTGCGAGCTGGATCAGGCACTCTGCAAGTTCCGGGAAACTTGTACCAGAGGCATCCATGAGTCTCGGAAACATACTGATATCGGTAAAGCCTGGAATGGTATTGATTTCGTTGAAAACGACCATCTCACTCTGTTCGTCAACAAAAAAATCAATTCTCGACATGCCTCTGCATCCCAGGGCCTTGTATACTTTGAGTGCAGCAGCTTGTACCTTTTTTTGAAGATACTCCGGTATGCGGGCAGGAATAAAGAGTTTTGCGGTATTGTGAATGTATTTATCCTCATAGTCATAAAAATCGCCACCAGGTTCGATCTCTCCGCATACTGAAACCTGCGGACTCTCGTTGCCAAGTATGGCAATCTCTATCTCTCTTCCTGTTATTGCTTTTTCGACAAGCACTTTCGAGTCCAGCAAACAGGCACTGTCAAGGGCTGGATGAAGTTGTTCGGCACAATGTACTTTTGATATTCCAACCGAGGAACCGAGATTTGCCGGTTTGATAAAATATGGGAATTCGAACTGTTTTTTGATCTTTTCAAACACCATTTCAGGGTCAGCATGATAATCGCTGCTCAAAAGTGTTATCGATGGGGCCACCACAAGACCTGCGTCGGCTGCGCACAGTTTGGTGAGTGCTTTGTCCATGGTGAGTGCTGAAGCAAGAACTCCGCAGCCAGTGTAGGGAATGCCGCAGGTGTCAAGAAAACCCTGGACGCGGCCATCTTCGCCGTAGGTGCCGTGAAGTGCGAGAAAAGCCACATCGATGCCTGCTGCCTTGAAATCCAGGTCAAAAGGCTTCTGAGCACTTTCGTCGACCATCTTCCTGAGTGTTGCTGTTACCGCTTCAGGCGAAGAACTTCTCAAGAGAGCCGACAGATCAAGCTCAAGAATTTCTTGTGCAATACCTCGAGAGAGCCAGCGGCCTTCATGGGTTATATAGAGCGGAATAATTCTGTAGCGGTCAGTGCTGATATTTGCTGCTATTGAGCTTGCAGAGATAATCGATATTTCATGTTCAGCTGATCTGCCTCCAAAAATGAGAGCAACGGTGATAAGTGGCATGCGTGCTTTGGTCACGGTTAAAGTTGGTTTATTCAGATTTTAATGTAAAAGGTGCTGATGATCGACAGCAATACAGCGGTTTTCCACTACCAGAAGCCCGGCGTTTCTGGCTTTTTTCGCAGCATCTTCATTGGTGATACCACTCTGCATCCAGATCACTTTTGCTCCGATCGCGATGGCTTCGTCCACAACCGGTGGAACATCAGCAGATTTGCGGAAAATGTTGACAATTTCAATGCTATTGCTCAGCTCTGGTGGTATTGATGAGAGCGACGGGTAGCAGGGGAGTCCCAGTACCTCTTTAATGCCTGGGTTGACCGGATATATGGTGAATCCCTGATCTAAAAGATAACGAGCCACTATGTTGCTTGGACGATCAGGTCTGGCCGATAATCCGACAACCGCAATATTGCGGAATGAAGCAAGGATATTTGTTATGGTTGCTCTCTCCATGAAGATGGTGCTGTGGTTATCAATGTTTATTTTTTTGGCAAAATACCCGTATAGCAGCACACAAACAATGTAACAGACAAAAATAATCACAAAATACATTTCAGCATTAGAATGAAGCTCATTTTGTTGCGATATCCTTTTCAGCTATCTTAACTTTTTTTCTTGTTTCGTTTTCATGTATTTGTAAGGATTTGCGTTTGTGAATACCCTTTTTTCCAAGGTTTATTGTGTGGATACCGGTCTGCATACCGGTGAAGAAAACATGGAGTTTGATCGGCAGCTGATGGCTGCATTTCTTGATGGTCGATTTCAGCAGCGCTATGGCATGGAGAGTTGTCTCTGGCGCTTCTACGCATGGAAGCCTTATGCGGTTACTTTAGGATACAATCAGGACTCTTCAAATATCGATACCGTAAAGTGCATGCAGGCTGGTGTCGATGTTGTCAGAAGACCGACAGGCGGAAGAGCGGTTTTTCATGCTGATGAATTTACCTACAGCTTTTTTTCAGACTCTTCGTTACAGAATTCGGTGATCTACAGGATGGTGCATGAGGTTATCCAGCGTGCTCTTGAAAGTCTGGGCATTCATGCAGAGTTCTGCCGATCCACCCTTCAGAGGCAGCAGGGAGAGCTAACGGCAGGATCGGTCAGCTGTTTTACGGCATCAGCCAGGTATGAATTGCAGGTAGAAGGGCGGAAACTGGTTGGATCGGCCCAGCGCAAGACACGCAATGTCCTTTTGCAGCACGGTTCGCTTCCGCTTTCCGGGCGCCACAGGGAGCTGGTTCGGTTTATAACTTTTTCTGATGTTGCTGCTACCGATGAAATCAGGAATGAAATGGAACGAAAGACCATATCTCTTGAAGAGATTCTCGGCTACATTCCACAATACGATCATTTGACGGAGCTGATGCGGGACGCTCTCGGGCAGCTGCACGGCATTGAGGTCGAAGTGCTTCATTCTGATGAGTTATCGGTTATACTTGAGTGTCAAAAACAATAAAATTTTATAAGTGTTAAGCACTATGAACAGAAGCGCTCAGCAGAAATCTGCTCATGTTACAACAAGAAGACTGCTTGACATGAAGCAGGTCGGTGAAAAAATATCAGTATTGACTGCATACGACTACACAATGGCCAGGATTCTCGATCGCGCTGGAGTTGATGTCATTCTTGTCGGTGATTCAGCAAGCAATGTGTTTGCTGGTCACAGTACGACGCTGCCAATCACGATCGATGAGATGATCTATCACGCAAAAGCCGTTGTCAGGGGGGTACAGGAGGAGAGCAACAGGGCGATGGTGGTCACCGACATGCCTTTTATGAGTTATCAGCTTTCCAGTGAGGAGGCGCTGCGCAATGCCGGAAAGATTATGAAAGAGCATGAGTGTGATGCCGTAAAGCTCGAAGGGGGCAGGGTTATTGCCGAAACCGTCAAAAGAATTACCGATGTCGGCATTCCAGTCATGGGTCATCTCGGCCTTATGCCGCAATCGATTTATAAATATGGGAGTTACAAGGTAAGAGCCCAGGAAGGAATGGAGGCCGAACAGCTCCTCGCAGATGCGAGAATTCTCGAAGAGTCTGGTGCGTTTGCCGTTGTGCTCGAAAAAATTCCATCTGCATTGGCTGCTGAAGTCACCAGTTCACTCACCATACCTACTATCGGTATCGGAGCAGGCATTGACTGTGATGGGCAGGTACTTGTCATTAACGATATCCTTGGATTAAACCGTGAGTTTCATCCTCGTTTTGTCCGCCAGTATGCCGATTTAAACACGGTTATAGAAAATGCTGTCCGCCAGTATGTTCATGATGTCAGGGAGAAGGATTTTCCCTCAGCCGACGAAAGTTACTGAGGCGTCTTCTCTTTTCTGTTTAATAACTTGCTGAAAAGATTGTATTTTTCAATCGAAACACTCCCTAATGGCACTTTTGTGTCTTTTGGGGATAACCTTATTCTGATGATGGATATTTATAATATATGGATGATGCTGGCAAAAAACGGTTTCAAAAACGCTATCCTCCTTTTCTGAAAAACAGTTCACAGGATCGCCCCCCCCTGTTTTCATTTGTATCGCGCTCATTTGTTCCGTCTGTATTTACAGTCATGAACATGGTTTCCGGATATATCGCAATTGTTATGGCGGGAGAGGGTAGTTTCGTGGCAGCGTGCTGGTTTATTATACTTGCAGCTTTTTTTGACACACTGGATGGCTTTGTGGCCAGAATTACAAACGGTATTTCAGATTTTGGTTTTGAGCTCGACTCTCTCTCCGATCTTGTCTCTTTCGGAGCTGCGCCGGCATATCTTGTCTACAAGTTCGGTCTTGAAGGGTTACCCGGGATTACCGGCATCTTTGTAAGCTCCCTGCTTATGATCGGCAGCGGCCTGAGGCTTGCGCGGTTTAATATCAGTATGATCGGTTATACCAAAGACTCCTTTTTCGGACTTCCGACTCCTGCCCAGGCGTTAACCATCGCCGGCTTTGTTCTATGGATGAGCGTTGATCCGGTATTTCCTGTTCACTCCATGCAGATTGTCCTTGCCCTGCTTTCAATCGCACTTGCCATCCTTATGGTCAGCAAGGTCAATTATGATGCCCTTCCAAAACCAACAGCTGAATCATTCCGGCAGAAACCTCTGCAAATGGCGCTCTATATCGCCGCTATCTTCTGTGTTCTTCTCTTTCATGCAAAGGCTTTTTTTCTTGCCATGTTGTTGTATATTCTGCTCGGTATTGTAAGATCGTTCACGTTGCTGTGTCGCCAGTGGCAGCTTTGATTTTTTTCCCATTCAACTATAAGTATGAAAATGCCCTATACTGCAAAAATAAAGGTTACCCTCCGCCGTTCCATCCTTGACGTTCAAGGAAAAGCCGTAGAGCATGCATTGAAAAATCTTGGATATGGAACTGTAGAATCGGTCAGAATCGGCAAATATATCGAAGTGACAATCAATGAAGAGGAGCAGCTTCAAGCTGAACGCATCGCCAATGAGATCTCTCAGAAACTGTTATCGAATCCGGTCATGGAAAATTATTCCCTGGAGCTGGAGCTCGTTAAATAAATAACATTCAACTATGGCTGATGTACTTGTAGGTGTTGTAGTATTTCCTGGTTCAAACTGTGATCATGATACTGAATATGCTGTTGCTTCATTTGAAGGTGTCAAACCGGTTATGCTCTGGCATAATGAGCACGATCTGAAAGGAGCACAGGCAATCATTCTTCCTGGTGGCTTTTCCTATGGCGACTATCTGAGAGCTGGATCAATTGCACGCTTTTCACCTATTATGCAGGAGGTTATCGAGTTTGCACGCAAAGGCTTTCCTGTACTTGGCATCTGCAATGGATTTCAGGTACTGCTTGAAAGCGGACTCCTTGAAGGTGCTCTATCCCGTAACAGGGATAAAAAGTTTCTCTGTACCCAGACATCCATCAAGCCTGTAAACTGCTCGACTATTTTTACCTCCAGGTATAAGGAAGATGATGTGCTCACCATTCCCATCGCTCATGGTGAAGGTAACTACTTTGCTCCTGATGAAGTTATAGAGAGCCTTGAGGAGCACGACCAGATTGCTTTTAAATATACCGACTCTCTGGGCGAGGTAACCGAAGCAGCTAATCCGAACGGTTCACTGAAGAATATTGCCGGTATCATAAACCGACAGGGTAATGTACTTGGCCTGATGCCCCATCCCGAAAGAGCCAGCGAGAAGCTCCTTGGTTCCGTTGACGGAAGAGCACTCTTCGAATCTCTCTTCATGCATATCGCTGGAGTGTAATGGTTGCCACTTACACAGAATATCATCGATATTTGAACAGCTTTTGCCAATTAATGCAATGGAAATCAGAACAGATTTATACTTAGGGGACTGTGAAAAAGTTCTGAATAAAATACTGGATAATTCGGTAGATTTGATTTTTACCTCTCCACCCTATGCAGACCAAAGGAAAAAAACCTATGGTGGTACACATCCTGACGAATATGTTGCATGGTTTTTACCAATATCAGGAGAACTACTAAGGGTGCTGAAGCCAACAGGAACCTTTATACTGAATATCAAAGAGAAGGTACTTGATTGTGAACGGAGTACCTATGTGATGGAGCTCATTCTTGAGATGAGAAAGCAACAGGGATGGTTCTGGACTGAAGAATTTATCTGGCACAAAAAAAACTGTTATCCTGGAAAATGGCCAAATCGGTTTCGTGACTCATGGGAACGCCTGCTTCAGTTCAATAAAAGCAAACAGTTTTACATGAATCAGAACGCTGTAATGGTTCCAATGGGTGACTGGTCAAAGACCAGGCTCAAAAAACTGAGTGAAACCGACAAAATGCGTGACGAATCAAAAGTTGGCAGCGGATTCGGAAAAAATATTTCCAACTGGCTTGACAGGGAGATGGCCTATCCGACTAACGTGCTGCATTTGGCCACGGAGTGCAATAATAAAAACCATAGTGCCGCTTTTCCAGAAGGACTTCCCGAATGGTTTATCAAACTCTTCACGAAAGAAGGTGATACAGTGCTTGATCCGTTCATGGGATCTGGAACTACCAATGCTGTTGCAAAAAGAATGAAGAGAAACTCCATTGGTATTGAAATTGTCCCAGAGTACTATACCATGGTCAAAAATGAACTGAGTCCGGTAGAATTGTATCTGATGGAACAAAAAAATGGATATGATCCCACTTACCCTGAGCGACGTATCAAAGTACGTTGAAAATAATATTGGCATCTTTCATGAGAAAAGAATTGCCAGCTTGGATGGGCTAAGCTTGTCTGATGTGCTGAAAAGAAAAAATCCTTAGAAAAAAATGAAGAGTTTCAGCAATCCTATGCGCAGATAATTAACAAATTCACTAACGAATTCGGAAACCAGTATTTCGATAATGATGGCGCAATCAACTGGAAAAAACTGGTTGAGTTCAATTCATCAACGGTTCCTCCAAGAGCAAAAAGATTGCCTTCGAAAAAAGCATAACCCTTTCAATGCTGTATCGGTTTTCTTATCCCGAGAAAACACATAAATTGATAGTCCTTTTTTAGTGTACTAAACTGCTCCTATCCCGCTCTGCTTTGGCATCGGATTAAAGTCCTCGAAAGGTGCCCATGCGAAGGAGATTGCAATCCCGCATGGTGACAAATACTAACCCTCAGCTTGGGGATTTTGCTTTTTCTTCCGTATGATTTCGAACAGCTTAACCAAGTTACGAAAGAACAAATTAAAACGCTTCAGTTGATTTAGGAGAAGAGAAAAACGTAGTGTAAGAGCAGCTCACAATATGATGTTTTACGCATATACTCTATTTCAGTTAAAATTGACATGCAATAACTAACCTATCAGGAAAAAAATGACTTAAACCTCACCTGTACTCCTTTTCGGCTAATTTTTAACAGAGAGTCAAGTGAGGCTTATCGTTGAAGAATCTATTATTTCTTCGATATATCCCAACCAACTTGTAATGCAAGCCATGGTTTGTTGTTGTATTGTTAACCAGCGGTTTTTGAGATGGAATCCCAACCGATGACAGCCCCTACATAAAAGGCTCCATTAACCGCGACAAGTAATCCTCCTCCATATGAGATTCCCATGACCGTCGTAGATGTGCTTGTGCTGGTCGCATAGGATGGCCCTGCGAAGACTAATGGAAATGTAATATCTACATTTCGCTGAAAGGGGGGAGTGTTTCTCAAACCTATATAGCTACCTAAGGACATAGATCCATAAGTATCATGATTTCCTGTCAATTGATACTTAAACGGCACAAAGAGTGCTCCATATGCAACTCCTGAATCTCCGCAAGACTTTGCATCATCTTCGGATATCACGTATTCTTGGTCGAAAAGAAAGGGGGGATTTGGATTGTCTTTGTTCTGGATACGGTCAGGGGGAACCAGTACCCGTATCTCTCCTATCTTTGCATCATTAATAGCTTTAGGATCAGGCTGAACTAATTTTACATTGGTTTCACTTGCATCTTTGGAGGCGATAGACACAATTATCATCTTTGTTGGTTTTATTTTGTAAGCTTTTCCATCCTCGACTCCTTTTTCGTTGAGAGTCTGCGGGTTATATAACCAATCACCAGTCATGAGTCCTTGAGCATTTGCAACCTGAACAAATGATAGTTGGATGCAGTAGCATGCAACTATAGTAAGGCAAATTTGACGAATAAATTTAAGGAATGTCATAGGCGTGGCTCCATTGTTAGTGAATTAGAATGATTGACGTAGAGATCTAATTGGCAAGTTATAGAGGTGTACCTCATCCCTTATTGTCGGTATTGGCTATTCTCTATACTAACGACTTATGAATTGGCTTCTCTTTGTTGAAAAGCGTTTTATTTTTTCTGATTTGAAGCTTAATTTTAATTTATAAATAACAATTGTTAATTTAAAATAAGTTCATAAAAAATTATTAAAGACGCTATTTGCAGCACCCTGCAATAAAATCGCAGAAAAGGCTGTAGCGATAACGAAAGAGGGAGATGGCGCAAACCTCATATCATACGACCCCTGCATCATCAAAAACGAGAGTTGGAATGACTCTATAAATGTGTTACTTTTAGGCAAGTAGTAAGTGATGGTCTATGTGCTATCATCTTTCGATTCTCGTTGCCTCCCGACTTGTCATCGGGGGGCTTTATTTTTTATCGAGAATGTTGCTTTTTGTAGCTATTCAGGCATTTTTTCTGAATGAAAATATCAGTATCAGTATTTATAAAAACAAGTTATGGCTATTACGCAGAAATATAAAGTGTTTTCATGGTTGCTTTTTGATTTTGCAAACACCTCCTTCAGCGTTATCATGGTTACCTTTGCTTTCCCCCTTTACTTTAAAAACGTAATTTGTAACGGCGCACCGTCGGGTGATGCCTTATGGGGTGTCAGTATCAGCCTGTCGATGCTGCTTGTTGCTCTTATATCACCTGTCCTTGGTGCTGCAGCTGATTATTCCGGACAACGGAAACGCTTTCTTTTTGTTTTTACTCTGATTTCAGTAGCAGCTACCGCGCTCCTCTCCTTTTCGGGCCCTGGAATGGCGATAGCTGCGGTTGTTCTTTTTATTCTTGCCAACATAGGTTTTGAGGGTGGACTTGTTTTTTACGATGCCTATCTCAAGGAAATTGCCACGGAGAAGAGTGTCGGCAGGGTCTCCGGCTATGGTTTTGCCATGGGCTATCTTGGGGCTCTGGCAATTCTTCTGCTTCTGAAGCCTCTTTTGAGCAAAGGAATTGTCCTTGCCAATGCACCTAATGTGCAGTTGAGCTTTCTTGTCGCTGCACTTTTTTTCGCGATCTTTGCAGCGCCGATTTTCCTTGTGCTCAGGGATCAGAAGAAAGAGAAGCGTCCAGCCATCTCTTTGGCTGCACTCGGCAGTTCAATAAGAGAGGTAAAGTATACCGTCAGGCATATCATGAGTTATCCTGATCTTGTTCGTTTTCTCCTCGCCTTTTTTTTCTATAATGACGCTATTTTAACGGTCATCGCCTTCTCGTCGATCTATGCCCAGAACACCCTTGCATTTACTACCGGTGAGCTGATTGTCTTTTTTATGCTGGTTCAGACCACTGCAATTGCGGGCTCTATTATTTTCGGTTTTGTTACCGATAAAATTGGCCCGAAAAAAACAATTGTCATTACACTTCTGATTTGGTTTTTTGTGATTTTAGCTGCTATTTTTGCTGACAGCAAGGAGTTGTTTTTTTATACCGGAATGCTCGCCGGTCTCTCGATGGGTTCCTCCCAGGCTGCATCACGATCCATGATGGCGCGATTGACTCCTAAAGAGCATGTTACCGAGTTTTTCGGCTTTTATGATGGCACATTCGGCAAGGCATCGGCCATAGCCGGGCCCCTTATGTTTGGTTTGGTATCGGCACATGCTGGAAGTCAAAAAGCTGCACTTGCGTCTTTGCTGATTTTTTTTACTATTGGCTTATTGCTTATGACCAGAGTGAGATCAACAGGAATCTACTCCTCTCCTGACGAGTGAAAAAAAAATCAATGGAAGAGGCAGAAAACAGATTAAAGAAGCGCGCTTTTCATTCTCGATGGGATGTTGCGCAATATTTGCGTGCGTTTATACCTTTTTTCTGGAAAAATTTTATTCATGACAGGATTTTTCTCGGAGCAGGTTCACTGGCGTTTCAGACACTTCTTTCAATTGTGCCGGTTCTTGCTGTCATACTCTCCATATTGAGCGTTTTTTCTGTATTCATTCCTTTCAAGCACTCTCTTGAGGAGTTTCTTGTCCAGAATTTCATGCCGGGCGCGGGTTCGGTGCTCCATCACTACCTGACAGATTTTATTGGAAAGACGGCCAGCGTTCCGCTTCTTGGCGGAGTGTTTTTATTTATCATTGCGCTCTTTCTTATTTCAACAGTTGATCATACGCTCAATGAAATATGGGAGGTGCACTCTCCCCGCAAGACACTGCAGGGCTTTACCCTCTACTGGACGGTACTGACGCTTGGGCCAGTGCTTATCGGAAGCAGTCTCGCGGCAAGCTCCTATGTCTGGTATACGGTTTTTACCGAAGGCCCACTGCTTGAGCTGAAAACCCGTTTACTCTCCTATCTTCCTTTTATCAATTCGATTTTTGCCTTTTTTCTGCTCTACATGCTTGTGCCGAATCGTCGGGTCAGGTTTGTTCATGCCATCTCTGGCGCGGTTCTGGCTGCCGTTATGTTTGAATTGTCAAAGATATGGTTTGTGTTTTATGTCACGCATATTTCCACCTTTGAGCATATCTACGGGGCATTGTCGGTGATTCCGATGCTTTTCTTCTGGATCTATCTTGGCTGGGTTGTTGTTTTGACCGGCGCGGAATTTGTGTTCTGTCTTGGAGCGCTGAAACCTGTTGGCGGCATTGCTGAATCATTCAATCCGTTGCGTAGTGTTCCCGTGATTCTTACGGTACTTGCTGCTATATGGAACGGCCAGACTATTGGACGCCCGATGAATATGAAAAAAATTCTGAAAGCTGTTCATTCGGTACAGCCTTCCGGGTTAAGAAATATTGTTGATATTCTGCTTCGGAACGATTTTGTTCATGTCACAGCAAACGGTGATCTGGCGGTCAGTCGTGATCTCTATACCCTGACGCTGTATGATCTTTATACGATAATCCCTCCAGGATTTGCAGGTGATGAAATCGGTTCGCTGATTTCAGACGGTAATAGCGTACATTTGAAAACGATCAGCACGGGAGTCTCAGAGTGTTTGAAAAGCAGTATGAATATGCCCCTTGCGACCTTATTAGAGGATATTAATTAACAGCAGTTATGAGTTATCAGGTTATAGCCCGGAAATACAGGCCGACAAAATTTGCCGATATTACTGCACAGGAGCACGTTACTCGTACGATACAGAACTCGCTTCGTATGGGGAGGCTTGGACATGGTTATATTTTTTCCGGACTGAGGGGGGTTGGCAAAACAACAGCGGCAAGGGTATTCGCCAAGGCAGTGAACTGTCTGAAAATGATGGAGGATCCTGAATATCTGCAGCAGGTTACCGAGCCTTGTGGTGAGTGTGAAAGTTGCAGGGACTTCGATGCAGGCACCAGCTTCAACATAGCGGAGTTTGATGCGGCATCCAATAACAGTGTCGATGATATTCGCCTGCTCCGGGAGAATGTCCGGTACGGGCCGCAGAAGGGCAAGTACCGTGTCTACATTATCGATGAGGTGCACATGCTCTCCATTGCAGCTTTTAATGCATTTCTGAAAACCCTTGAGGAGCCACCGCCACACGCCATTTTTATTTTTGCCACAACGGAGCTTCACAAGATTCCCGCTACAATTGCCTCCCGTTGTCAGCGATTCAACTTCAAGCGGATTCCCCTTGAGGATATTCAGCGACAGCTTCAGCAGATCTGTGATGCCGAGCACATCAAGGTGGATGGAGATGCCCTTCAGCTTATAGGGCGCAAAGCCCAGGGGTCGATGCGTGATGCACAGAGTATTCTTGACCAGGTTATAGCCTTTTCAGCCGAGAATGATCATGAGGGAGCTATCAGTTATCAGGGCGTTGCCGAGCTGCTTAACTATATCGACGATGAACAGATGTTTGCCGTTACTGATGCCGTCAAGGAGCACAGTCCCGCCAAGATGCTTGATGTTGCGCAGTTTGTCATCAGGAATGGTTATGATGAGCAGGATTTTCTTGAAAAGCTGATTGAGCACTTGCGAAATTTTCTGGTAGTGCAGAATCTCTCTTCGACCCGACTGGTGGAACGCCCCGATGCAATACGTGAGCGCTATTTGCATGATGCTGCAAATTTTTCTCCACTATCCGTCATGCAGATGGTTGATTTTCTTCTGCTGACCCAGAAAGAGCTGAAGTTCCAGTTTGAATACCAGTTCCGCTTTGAGCTTGCACTTTTGAAGCTTATCGATATAGTACACGCTGTTGCGCCGGTGCTGCTGGAACAACAGCCTCAAAAAAAAAAGTACCTGACAAGCCACTGAAAAATCTGCCGGTATCCTCACCATCACGTTCAGAACCTTCACCACCAAAGCGCGCTGAGTCAGGGGAGCTTGACCTTGGTTCATGGCAGAAAAAACTTTCAGGTTTTGCATCAAATCCGGCGTTGCAGCAGCTTCGCGCAAGCTCAGCATCAGATAAAAGAGGTGAAGGTGATAGTGGCAGCCTCAAAAGTGTTGCAGATCTTGATACTCTCAAGGTTGAATGGCGTCAGTGTCTTGATCATATTTCAAGGAAAAGCCAGAACTTCATGGCAACACATCTGCAATCCTGTGAACTTGCAGCATGCACCGAGGAGGGTCTACTCGACATAGTCTGCTGTAAAAAGTTTTCCTATGAAGAGCTTCTGCTTGATATAGCGGTTCTTCAGAAGGAGGTGTCAGAATTTTATGCACTGCCGCTTAAGCTCCGTATTCTTTATGATGCTGAAAAAGATGCCTGCACAAAAGAGAAGAGTGTCTTTACCCTTTTTCAGGAACTCTCCGAAAACAATGCAGTCATCAGGTTTCTGATTACGGAGTTCGGGGGAGAACTTGTTTACTGAGTAAACCCAACTTGTTTTATAAATTATTAAAAATTCTTCATATTCAGTTTTTTCAGAAGGTTATAAATTTTTCAATAGAGAACAATATGAGTAAACCTGCATGTAGCACACAGACTCTGAATAACCGGTTTCGCTCTGATTATTGCGGGTTATTGAGTCCAGAGCTTGAGCATACCCCTGTCAGGCTTGCAGGATGGGTTCACAGAAAACGGGATCATGGCGGGCTCATTTTTATTGATCTGAGGGATCATACCGGCATCAGTCAGCTTGTTATCCAGCCGGAACAGCAGGAGCTTTTTGCCAAAGCTGAACAGCTTCATGTCGAATCAGTGATCAGAATAGAGGGTGTCGTTGTCCGGCGAGCCGAGGGAGCAGTCAATCCTCGTCTTGCATCGGGTGAGATTGAGGTTGTTGTCAGTAAGATCACGGTCGAAAGTAACGCGCAGCCTTTGCCGTTTCCGGTAGCCGATGAGGTGCCGACCTCTGAGGAGCTTCGGCTGAAATACCGATTTATTGATCTGCGTCGTGAAAAAATTCATGAGAATATTATTTTTCGCAGCCGCCTGACCGCAGCTGTCCGTCGCTATCTCGAAGAGCGAGAGTTTATTGAAATACAGACACCCATTCTAACCTCAAGTTCTCCTGAGGGCGCAAGGGACTTTCTTGTTCCAAGCCGACTTCATCCAGGGAAATTCTATGCGCTGCCCCAGGCTCCACAGCAGTTCAAGCAGCTGCTCATGGTGTCGGGTTTTCCGCGTTATTTTCAGATAGCTCCCTGTTTCAGGGATGAAGATGCCCGTGCCGACCGCAGTCCGGGGGAGTTTTATCAGATCGATATGGAAATGGCTTTTATAGAGCAGGATGATCTCTTTGGAATTCTTGAAGGGATGATTGAGCATCTTACCCGTACCATGTCGCACAAGCGGATCCCGCAGTTTCCATTTCCGAGGATCAGCTATAAGGAGGTCATGAACCGTTTCGGGACAGACAAACCGGACCTCAGAATACCGCTTGAAATCAGTGATGTTACTCCTCTCTTCGTCAATTCAGGGTTCAAGGTGTTTGCCAACAATACCAAAGAGGGCTCCTGCGTAAAAGCGCTTGTGCTTAAAGGTCGTGCCAATGAATCAAGGCTGTTTTTCGACAAGGCCGAAAAAAGGGCCAAAGAGCTTGGTTCTGCCGGCCTGGCTTATATCCAGTTCAGGGAGGAAGGCCCTAAAGGTCCGGTTGTCAAATTTCTCTCTGAAGATGATCTCGTGCATCTTAAAGAGCAGCTTGCTCTTGAAACGGGTGATGTTGTCTTTTTCGGGGCAGGCAAATGGGAGGCTACCTGCAAGATCATGGGAGGAATGAGAACCTATTTCGCAGATCTCTTTACCCTTGACAAAGACGAACTCTCATTCTGCTGGATTGTTGACTTCCCCATGTATGAATACAACGAAGAGGCTAAAAAAATAGACTTTTCCCACAATCCATTCTCAATGCCGCAGGGAGAGATGGATGCGCTCGATACAAAGCTGCCTCTCGACATCCTTGCTTATCAGTACGATATAGTCTGCAATGGTATTGAACTATCCAGCGGAGCCATCCGTAACCACAGACCTGATATCATGTACAAGGCCTTCGGGATTGCCGGATACTCAAAGGAAGAGGTTGATGAGCGATTTGGTCACATGATTGAGGCATTCAAGCTTGGTGCGCCACCCCACGGAGGTATTGCTCCAGGTCTTGACCGGCTTGTCATGATTTTACGGGATGAGCAGAACATCCGCGAGGTTATTGCCTTCCCAATGAATCAGCAGGCACAGGATCTCATGATGTCCTCCCCTTCGGAAGTCTCACCAGCACAGCTACGTGAACTGCATCTGAAGATCGACCTGCCAAAAAAGAGTCAAGCGTAAGTTTTATTGAATAACAGGGTGGCCGTAAACCGCCCTGTTTTTACTTTACCACCACTACAGCCGCACAAAAGATTCAATATTGACCCCAGCAGTCCCATGTGTCCCTGCTGTCCTTTTTGTCCCTGTTCCCCAAACCCTCCAAACCCCCGTTCAACCTCAGTAATAATATTCAGGCGACAGCTTGCTGGTAAAGCGGTTCATGGCGTAGTTGGCAAGCCAGACCCAGTTCAGCGGTTTACCCTTCATACGCTGCATAATTGCGCGGCCTTTGTAGACCTCTCGCTGGAGTTTGACAAAATTTTCCAGCAGTTTTTCACCGCTCATCTTGTTCGGTTCAAACATGTAGTGGTAGGTGTCGTACTTGTCCCAGTCGAAATGACGAATGCGGGGCTTCATCTCATCGAAATAGGGTGTCCCAGGGAATGGCGTTACCAGCGAAAAGACCGGAAACTCAATCTTGTTGTTCATGATGAAGTCGTAGGTGAGCTGAAAGCTCTCCTCCGTATCGTTGTCAAAGCCGAACATGAAGTAGCCCTGAATGGCAATACCGTTGTTATGCAGATTGCTGACAACTTTTTCATAATTGCCATGCCGGTTTGAACCCTTCTGGACGCTCTTGATTGTTTCAGGATTGAGTGACTCGAAGCCAATGCTCAGCAGATCGCATCCTGAACGGCCCGCAAGTTCCGCAACCTCCGGTTTGTCAAGAAAGTTCATCGAGATATTGGCATTCCAGTGCACGCCGAGTTTGGCCATCTCTTCAAGCAGTGTCATGAAATACTTTGGCCGGAAACTGATATTGTCGTCCATGAAGGAAAAATTCACCTTCTTTTTGCCGATCCTCTCCTGATGATAGCGCATTTCATCGAGCACCAGATCAAGCTCGCGGTAACGGTAGCTTTTTCCATAGACAGTAGGGGTTGTACAGAAATTGCATCCTACAGGGCACCCTTTTGTTGCAAGAAGTGGGATACGCGAACTGTATTTTTTGGCATTTTTTGATGAAAGGGCATAGTTGAAATCCGGGTGGAGCATGGCACTCATCGGTTTGAGCTCCTTTGCCCTGTAAACGCCCTGCATTTTCCCTTTCAGCACATCAATGGCAAGTTCTGTCCATATCGATTCTATTTCCCCGTAGACCACACTGGTGCAGTGTGCTGATGCCTCTTCATGGAGCATGGTGGGATGAACGCCCCCAAGGATTACTGTTTTTCCCTGCGCAAGAGCGGCATCACCAATCCGGTAAGCTTTTGATGCATTGAGTGTTCGTGATGTAATTGCAACAACGTCAAAGCCGGAAAAATCTACCGGCACCTTATCGCCAAGCCTTTCATCAATAAAGGTGACATCAAAGAGCTCTCCAACGAGGGTCGCGACCATGATCAGGTTTAAAGGCATGCTGACCGTGCCGGAATCCACCATCATGCTGGTGTTGCTGATTGGCTGAATAAGGATCCATTTTTTCCGGGATTTTTGCTGTGAAGCAAGCTGATGAAGGAGTTCCTCTGAAGAACAGGAGACTGGGTCAAGCGATGAGACGTGATTGTTGGATGGTAAGATCTGCATACCCTGAAATCTGCAATAAGTGTAAAAAACCGTTACAACGAAAGAGACAAGGTAGGAAAAGTTTTTTGAAACTGACCCGATAATTTAGAAAATATGATTTGCCGGGATTTATCGGGGAGTCTGGTTTTTTCTCAGGACAGCAACAGTAAAGCGGCTTACGCAGGTGAGTTTGTGCTCTTCATTTTTCACCTTGATATCCCATACCTGTGAGCTTTTGCCAAGATGCAGGGGAGTGGCAGTGGCATAGACAAATCCTGTCGAGACCGGGCGTATATGGTTGGCATTGATCTCCTGTCCAACGATATAGAAGGACTCCCTGTCAACGCAGTAGGATGCCGCAATACTTCCCACAGTTTCAGCAAGAGCGAGTGAAGCCCCGCCGTGCAGAATGCCTATACGCTGAATGGTACGATGGTCGACGGGCATTTTAGCCGTCATGAAATCCAGACCGATCTCGGTCATTTCAATGCCAAGATGGCGGGCCATCTGGCCATCAATAATTTGAGTGGTGTTGATCTCCTCAACAGTGATCGGAGTAAAAAAAATAGAGGATTGCATTATGAGAGGGTTACAGGTCAACGAGAAAGAGTTATATCGGGGAAATGGAGCGGGTGACGAGATTCGAACTCGCGACATTTTGCTTGGGAAGCAAACACTCTACCAACTGAGTTACACCCGCTTGTTCCTGGTGGTGAGAGAGGGAGTTGAACCCTCGACCTCAGGGTTATGAATCCTGTGCTCTAACCAACTGAGCTACCTCACCCTTTTCTGCGGCTGAAAATATACCACAGCACAGAGGAAAAAACAAGCTATCGGCATGTTTTATTTCATTTTTTCGCAGTGCCTTAAGTCGCTGTTGCCTCTCTGGTTGTAGATAGCTTCGGCAACCGCAATATCCTCAGGTGTTGTGATTTTAATATTGTGATATCCCATCTCGAATATTTTTATGGGCTGTTCAGGAAAAAAACGCTCTAACAGTGCAGCATCATCGGTTGCATACCAGCGTTCAAGTTCAGCCTGTTCGTGGGCCTGGATAAGGAGTCCGCACTGAAAACCCTGAGGTGTCTGTACCTGAAGCAGTCTGCTGCGGTCAGGAGTTTCTCCAAAAAAATCGGGATTGGATCCGATAAACTTGATTGTATCCTTTGGTCTTGTTGCCGGCACACAGGCTCCGAACTGCAGGGCGAGGCGCGCAATTTCATCAATCTCTTCAGGCTGGATAAACGGGCGGGCACCATCATGTACCAGAATAGTGTCTGGTCTTTGGCCGGTTGCGCGTATTTCCTGTTCAATTGCCTTGATGCAGTTGTTCACTGAATCCTGGCGTTCTTTCCCGCCTTCAATAACGGCTTTCAGCTTGCTGAATCCTGCTGAGGCTGCCATATCTTCAAGCATTGCCATATTTTCCTGCTTGGTGGCAATGTAGATGGTGCTCACTGAGGAGGCTCTCTGAAAGGCCTTTAAGGTATGATGCAGAACAGGAAAACCACCGATTTCAAGCATCTGCTTGCTTTGTCCCTCCTTGAGCTGCATCCGTTTTCCGATACCGCTTGCTGCAATAATTGCAATGGCATTCATAGTGAAGAGGTTAATCCATTTTTGGGTTTAATGAATAAACATGGCATCTCCGTATGCCAGGAAACGGTAATCCTCTTTCAGTGCGGTTTTATAGGCGTCCATAAGCAGCCGGTGTTCGGCAAATGCACTTACGGCCATAAGCAGCGTTGTTTCAGGGAGCTGGAAGTTGGTGACAAGAGCATCAGTAACCTTGAACTGGTAGGGTGGATAGATAAACTTGTCTGTCCATCCTCTTCCAAATTTTATTTTTCCGTCAACCGTGGCATTTGCTTCAAGCACCCGGCATGTCGTTGTACCTACTGCAATGACGCGCCCTGTTTTGTTGATCTTGGTTTCGTTGATTTCCATTGCAGTCTGATAGGGAATATTGAAATATTCCGAATCCATTTTATGCTTGGAAACGTCCTCGACTTCAATGGCATTAAAGGTGCTCAGGCTCGGATGAAGGGTTATCGGCAGAATTTTTACTCCGATTTTCTGAATTTTCTGAAGCAGGGGCATGGTGAAATGCAATCCTGCCATAGGTGCAACGACAGCTCCGGTCTGGCTGGCGTAGACAGTCTGATAGTTTTCCCGGTCCGACTCAATGGGTGAACGGGTAAAATAGGGCGGAAGGGGAATAGTGCCGATTCTCTCAACGAGGCTGAAAACATCTATGTCCGGATTAAGGAACCGGATGGTTCTGCCGCGGGATGTGGTGTTATCAACCACTTCAGCCACAACATCCTCCTCAAAATAAATTTTATTGCCTACTCTTACTTTACGTGCAGGATCAACAAGTACATCCCACAATCCGGCCTCTTTATTGAGCACCCTGAGCAGGAATACCTCGATTTTTGCGTCAGTTTTTTCCTTCTGTCCGAATATTTTAGCAGGAAAAACCCTGCTGTTGTTCAAGACAAGCAGATCTCCCTTTTTAAAATAAGAGGCGATATCATCGAAAACTTTATGTTCAATATCTTTTTTTCGCCGATTCAGCACCATCATTTTGCACTTGTCCCTTGGTAAGGATGGTTCTTCGGCGATTTTACTTTTAGGCAGGGTATATCGGAAATTTGAAAGGCGCATAGGAAGCAAGTACAAAAGGTCAACAAAAAAAAAGAAGTAAAAAGATGTATAATAGCAATTACGGACAATAATTCAAAAAAATGAAGGCTGCAAGGCAGCCTTCATAATGCATGAATGTGTCAAACCGAGGCGGAGTGATAGGGAACTCCTTTTGTCAGGGTAAGATGGGTTCCGGCAATGCATGCCAGAGCTTCATCTCCCTCTGCGTCAAGCAGGGTGACAATGATATCGTTCTCTAAGATGGTAACCTCATAACGGTTTCTCCTGAAACAGATGTTCAGAGAGAGCTTTTTCCAGTGCGCGGGCCTGTTAGGATGCACATTGAGCTTCTCATTGTAGAACGAAATACCTGCGAAATAACGGGTAACCGTATCAAGTGTTCCAGCCATGACGCCGCAATGGATGCCCTCCTGGGTAGTGCCGCCCTGGGTGTCTTTTATATCACTTTTAAGAGCCTCTTCAAACCATTTCCATGCCATTTCATGACCATCATGCAGATAGCTGGAGATGATGCTGTGAACCACCTTGCTCAATGTAGAACCATGGCTTGTCCTTGGCTCGTAAAAAGCGTAGTTGTTTCTGACCAGAGTCATGGCATCGGGCAGTTTATAGCCGATTTTTCCAAGCAGTTCAGCCACTTCACCTGGTGAAAGGGTATAAAAGGTCATCAGCACATCAGGCTGTTTGGCAACCTTGTAATGATCAGGGCTGTCTCCCTCGGCTTTCAATATCCTGTCCATACGGTGAATATTGCCGTATCGGGCACGGTAGTGGGGCCAGTCAAGCTCCTTGAGACTCTTGTAGCCATCAAACTGTTCCAGAACGCCCTGATCATCAATCAGGATATTCATCTTGCTGCTGATATCCCGCCAATGTTTGAGTTCATCAAAACCGAGATGAATTTTCGAAATCAGGTTCTGGAGTACTGCTTGATCGATGGTTTCACCGACTTCAGAAGCTTTTTCAAACAGCCAGATTGCCATGATATTGGTGTAGGCATTATCTTTAAGCCCCTCTTTGCCGCTTCCTGGCAGGCTTTCATGGAATTCATCCGGTCCCATGACACCCTCGATATGGAATTTTCCACTTTCCGGCGACCAGGTGGCAATTGAGGCCCAGAATCTTGCAATTTCAAACATCAGTTCCGCACCATACTCATTCAGGAACTGTGTATCGTCGGTTTCATAGATGTAGCGCCAGACATTGTAGAAGACAGCAATCGAGACATGCCGCTGTAGACTGCTGAGGTCAGGTCCCCATGCGCCGCTTTTTGGATTGAAGTGAAGAATCTGGGTATCCTCACGGCCATCATCGGCAGTCTGCCAGGGGAACATGGCCCCCTTGTATCCGTTATCACGCGCATACTCCCTTGCCGCATCAAGCCTGTTGTAGCGGTACATCAGAAGAGCTTTTGAAATATCAGGGAAGTGGCGGTTGAAAAATGGCAGAATAAAGATTTCATCCCAGAAAATATGACCACGGTATGACTCGCCGTTAAGACCGCGGGCAGGCATTCCAGCATCAATCGTTGGATTGTGAGGGGATGCGGTGCTCATCATGTGATAGGTGTGCAGTCTGAGCAGTTTCTGGCTGAAGCGGTCACCCTCAACAATGATGTCCGCCTTATTCCAGATCTTCTCCCATGCTTCCTCGTGAGCCATGAGGAGAGAGTCAAAAGAGTCCTTGCTCTCAAGCGACAGCCGGGCTGCCTTTACTGGATTGGCATTTTTCTGGTCAAGTGTTGTATGGATGGAAGCCAGTTTTTCAATAGTGCAGCTTTTGTTTGGAGTGAGCTGCATTTTAAATGACTCCCCGATATAGCGAGGTTCACTTATGGTTGAGCGTTCGATTGCCACAACCTTGCCATGGCTCAGCACCCTCGTTTTTGCAGCGGTCACAATGCCGTAATGAGAAACATTGGTACGAACATGAAGGAGCATAATATCCTTGTCACGGCTGCTTTCGATGTGTTCAAGATGGTCGTTGGTCAGTCCGTTGTAACGTGCAACATTCTTGTTCTTCACCCGTCCGTCAATTGCAGAGCGGAATTCAACCTCAGCACTGTAATTGACCGGTTTCAGGGTGAATGTCAAGGCGCAGCGGTGCTTGTCGTCCATGCTTGTAAATCTGCGGGTGCGGATGTTTGATATTCTGCCGAGATTGTCCTGAATAACAATATCCCGCTCTACAAGTCCGTTGCGCATATTGAGGTTCTGTTTGCAGCTGAGCACCTTTTGCTCAAATGGATCGATAAACTCTCCACCTCCAATCCTGAACGCTATCGGCAGCCAGTTCGGCGTATTGACAAAATCATTGTTGAAAATTGTCTGTCCGTGAACTTCAGAAGAGACTCTGTTGAAAATACCAGCAATATAGGTGCCGGGGTAGTGGTAGTGGGAAATTGAGGAACCTTCATAGGCGCCTCTTATACCGAGGTAGCCGTTACCGGTTGAAAGAAGGGTTTCACGGAGTTTCTCATCCTTGGCTGAAAAATCATTATAGGTGAGATTCCAACCTTCAAATTCAAGGCCATCACTGAACCATAGTCTGATATCATCAATAGTAATCTCTGCAAGATCCCTGACCACAATGTCTGCGCCCTGCTCCTTCAGCTTCGATCCTTCAATGTCGCGGGCAATTCCAAGTACCAGACCGAAATTACCACGGGAACCGGCCTGGACACCGGAAATGGCATCTTCAACAACAACACACTCATGAGGTTCAAGGCCGAGATTCCTGGCTGCCGTGATGAAGATATCCGGGTTTGGCTTACCCTTCAAACCAAGTTCAATGGAAACCTCTCCATCAACTCGGGTTTCAAAAAGATGTTCGAGCTTGGCAAGCTGCAGGATAAGCCGGCAGTTGCAGCTTGAGGATGCAATACCAATCCTGATGCCTTTTGCTATCAGGTCATTGATGAGATCAACCGATGAGGTATAGACCTCAGGTCCTTCCTTGATAAGAATATCGGTAAAGAGGTTGTTTTTACGGTTTCCAAGACCACAGACCGTCTCTTTCTCCGGAATATCGTCAAGTTCACCAAAAGGGAGTTCAATATCACGCGATAAAAGAAAGCTTTTAACTCCCTCCATGCGCGGCTTGCCGTCAACATATCGGTGATAGTCGTGAGCAGGATCAAACGGAACATAAGGTTCGTCGTTGATTTCTGCGTAATTTTTCAGAAAAGAATTGAACATCGACTCCCAGGCAAGGCTGTGTACTTTTGCCGTGCCGGTGATGACCCCGTCAAGATCGAAAATCGCCCCTTTGAAGATGTAACTCATACCGGTATTTAAAAGATTATCATAAAGCAAATCGCGTCGTCACAGAGAGAGCAGGCCAAGAATGGTCAGCAGAATATCAGGATAGGGTACGGTATAACTGTTCGGGCAGATCTCTTCAACCTGCTTTTTTAACCGTTCATCCCTTGTTACAAAAACTGCCCAGACATCATCAAACATCTCAACGGCCTTTTTCAGCATGGGAATATCTGAAGGCGTGTCACCGCACACAAGTGTTGAGCTGTTCGAAGAGTTCATGCCAAGCTTGCTGCAGATAAAGGAGAGTCCGTCACCCTTGTCAAAATCCTTGATCGGTGCTTCTCCGCCAATACCTTCAATTGTTAATATAATTTCAATATCAAGGCCCGTATCTTCAATTCTGAAATTTTTACCACTTGGGTCAATTTCACGGACAATGCCTTTTACCTTTTCAAGAAAAGCTGAAGATTCAGCCTCCTTGATGGAGTGGCTGATATCCTGCCGGGCAACCGTTGTCTGGCCAAATTTTATCTGCAATGCCGAGCCGATAAAATTAAACTTTTCAAAATGTGGATCCTGGAGGAGTATAAGCATCCGGTCGTTTAAGAGCCGAATCAGCTTCTGTTTGTTCTCTTCAATGGGAAAGCTGTTGAACTCCCCGTTGAGGTCGATGAACTCTCTTCCCTTGGAGCCAGCATAGACAAAGGTGTTGCTTGGATTGATTGATACATTGAGGATGCCGAAGTCTCGCAGTGGAGCAGAGGTGATGATAATGGGATAGTGGCAGCAGTTCTTTGCAAACCGGGTAAGAAAGACCGAATTGTAGATCGGCTGTACTGAAGAGCGGTATCGTCCGCAGTAGTTATTGGTGGTTCCGTCTCGGTCAGTGATAAAGGCACTGAATCGCTTTCCCCTGAGCAGGTTCACCCCTTTATTGACATAAACCCGGAATTCAGGGATAAACTTTGCCAGGTAGTCGATGAACTTGTCCTCTCCGTATTCAAGATAGTAGATATCTTTCTGGAGTTCCCGTATCTCATAGGTCAGATCCACCTCAATCTGCTTGGAGCCGTCAAGCCGAAGAAGGCGTTGACCTGTATCATCATCAATATAGATGGTTTCCAGGGAGTAGAGCGCGTTTTTAAGCGATTCTACACAAGATTGTCCGACGACCCTCTGCTTGATAATGTTTCTGACGACCGGTTCGCGCAGGTCACGGGTTTCTGCTTTGAGCTGGTAGAGTTCTTTAAGGGTACGGATATCCTGTAATGTGATCGCTGTGGTGCATGTGCTCAACTTACATTCATTAAGAATACTCTCGTGCATGCGTGGTGGTTAAGGACGTGATGGTGAAGTAATATGTTTTTTAATTTAAGCAAAATCTTTGCAAAATCTATTCTAAATATTCACAAATAACAGAAAGATTTAAATATTAATTACACAGTGCCTCTTCATTTTGTTTATATGACACATATATTATTCGGAACAAACAACATAGTGGTCAGGCTGGAAATCGTTTTGCAAGCATTGCCATGATCTGGCGGTGAATGACCATTTCCGGAAGAAGGGCGTCGATGCTGATAAAGCGTTCCTTGTTACGGCTGATTATGTCGAGGTATCCCTGGCGGACCTTATGGTAGAATGCAACTCCCGAACGCTCCATACGATCAAGCTCATCTGACTCAAATGCAAGAGGAAGGGAGGGTTGAGAAAATTTTCTTGCAGCAGCCTCTTCTGGCTCAATGTCCAGATAGAAGGTGATATCCGGCACAGTGCCGCAAGTTGAAATGGCAATGATCGACTGGAGAAGCTCCAGATTGATTCCACGGCCATAACCCTGGTAGGCGGTTGTCGAGTCAAAGAAGCGGTCAAGGATAACTGTTTTGCCCGTTGCAAGCGCCGGTTTGATAACCTCCTGTACAATCTCTGCCCTGCTTGCCGAAAACAGGAGCAACTCTCCAATCGGGGTGATCTCGTGGCGGCTTTCAAGCAGGATAGAACGGATTTTTTCAGCGACCTCACTTCCTCCCGGCTCTCTTAAGGCAAGAACCTCCCTGCCTTCAGCACTCAGTGATTCAAGCAGCTTTTTTATCTGCGTAGACTTGCCAGCGCCATCTATTCCTTCAAATGTGATAAGCATAAATACTCAGATAGATGAAGTTCGCGAAAACATGATAAAGAAAAGAGAGTCTTAATGCGACTGCCCGGTGGGACGGATAAGGATGTCGTTGACATCGACATGCTGCGGCTGGCTTACGGCGAACATCACCGCACGGGCAATATCGTCAGGCTGCAATGCTGGTGCAGAGTCAGGTTTCTGCAGATTATCCCAGAAGGGTGTATCAACAATGCCGGGCTCGACAAGTGTCACGCGGATTCCTGTGCCCGTCATCTCGTTGCGGATAGCCTGAGCCATGCCGGTGACCGCCCACTTGGTTGCCGAGTAGAGATTCCGTATGGAGGTAACGCGTCCAACCACAGAACCAGTGATCAGAAGATGCCCCTGGCTTTTTACCAGCTCAGGCAGGGTCAGCCGTGCCGTAGCCGCAGCGCCGTAAACATTGACCATCACCATCTCCTGCCACTCCTCCGGCTTGTCATCGCCCCCGTAAAATGTCGAACCTTTTGAAAAACCCGCGTTGGCAAATACCACGTCAATCTTTCCAAAGCGATTCAAGGTTTGCGCCACCATCTCCTGCTGCGACTTCCAGTTGGCAACATCGCAGGTGACGGCAAGTGCATTGTCGTGGCCAAGTTCACTCTGCAGGTGTTCAAGCTTCTCTGCAGAGCGAGCTGCAAGCACAACTTTGAACCCTGCCTCTACAGCTCGTCTTGCTGTTGCTTCACCGATACCGGTAGAGGCCCCTGTAATGAGAAATACCTTGCTGTTCATCGTCATGATACTTTGGTGTTTACTTTGGTGTTGTTAAGGGCGCTGTGCTTGCGGCCATAGAAAAAGTAGATGACAAATCCGATAAGGAGCCACACAATAAGCCGTACCCAGTTTTCGGCAGGCAGTGAGAGCATGAGGATGAGGCAGGTGGCAATACCTGCAAGCGGGACAAAGGGCACAAAGGGAGCTCTGAAGGGGCGATCAGCTTCCGGATGTTTCTTTCTCATGATCAGCACAGCGATGCAGACAATAATAAAGGCGAAAAGCGTTCCGATATTGACCAGTTCAGCGAGTAACCTCAACGGCAGCAGTGCGCCCAGCAGTGCAACAAACAGGCCGGTAAGGATGGTTGATTTCCATGGTGTTCTGAACTTTGGATGAACCGCCCCGAAAAATGATTTCGGCAGTAGCCCATCCCTGGCCATGGCAAGAAAAATCCTCGGCTGGCTGAGCATCATCACAAGCAGAACCGAGGTGATTCCGGTTATCGCACCTAATGAAATAACAAACTGCGCCCAGCCGATTCCGACCTGCTTGAAAGCGTTTGAAACCGGTGCGTCAATATTGATCTGGTTGTAGGGTACCATACCGGTAATGACCATCGCAACAGCGATATAGAGCAGGGTGCAGACCACAAGCGAGCTGATCAGGGCAATCGGTATGTCTCGCTGAGGGTTTCTGGCCTCCTCCGCATGGGTTGAAATGGAGTCAAAGCCGATATAAGCAAAAAATATCATGGCAGCTCCGGCAAGCACTCCAACAGGTGCACCTTCGGGAGTTGCCTCTCCAAGAATGGTATGACCGAAAATGCTCAGTCCCGAATAGCCGAAAGGAGCAAAAGGGTGCCAGTTGGCCGGATTTACATACATGGCACCAAGAACAATGACCAGGAGAACTATGGCAACTTTCACAATCACCATTCCTGCATTGAACCTTGCACTCTCCTTGATTCCCTTTACAAGGATAGCGGTAACGGCAAAGGTAATCAGCACAGCCGGAAGATCAAGCCAGGAACCTGTCAGGCTCATCACCCCGCTCTTCGGGTCAAAGTCAAGCGGTGCATTGCCGAGGAGAAGCGGCACCCCGAGGCCGAATATTCCAATGAAATCCTGAAAATAGTGCGACCATCCATGAGCAACCGTTGCCGAAGCCACCCCGTATTCAAGAATAAGATCCCATCCTATAATCCAGGCAAAGAGCTCCCCGAGTGTTGCATAGGCATAGGTATAGGCTGAACCGGCAACCGGCACCATCGAAGCAAACTCAGCATAGCAGAGCGCCGCAAAAATACAGGCAATACCAGCAAGGGCAAATGAAAGGCTTACCGCCGGGCCAGCCTTATCATGAGCAGCTACACCGATAAGCACAAAAATTCCCGTGCCGATGATTGCGCCCACACCAAGGCTTGTGAGCGCAACCGGTCCGAGAACCCTGTTCAATCGGTGTTCGCTTTTCATCTCCTCAAGCAGGAGCGCAAGCGGTTTTTTTCTTAAACTGTTTTTCAAGGTGATATGCAGGTATTGATTCTTGTGGTTACGAGTTTCGACGGTTCATGACGGTGATGAAGTAGAGCAGCTGCGTAATGGCCTGGGCAGCAGCAGCCACATAGGTCAGTGCGGCAGCATCGAGCACGGCGTTGACCCCTTTCATCTCGACGCTCGACACAATTCCCTGCGACACAAGCAGCTCTTTTGCCCGGCGGCTTGCGTCGAACTCAACTGGAAGGGTTACCAGCGCAAAGAGTGCCGTTGCACCAAAGAGCAGAATACCTGCCCATGCGAGCGTAGTTCCAAGCGTTCCGGCAAGGAACATTCCGGCCATAAAAATAATAGGCCCGAGATTGCTGCCGATAGAGACCGCTGGGACCATAATTGAACGCAGTTGCAGCGGCATGTAGCCCGACTTGTCCTGCAGTGCGTGTCCAGCTTCGTGAGCAGCAACTCCCACTGAGGCAATGCTTGGAAGGTTGTAGACATCCTGACTCAGGCGCAACGATTTGCTGCGGGGATCATAGTGATCGGAAAGCATACCCTGAGCGGACTCAATCGTCACATTCCCAAGCCCCCCACGCTGAAGAATACGCCGTGCAGCCTCTGCGCCGTTGATGCCGGTCTGCGTCCGTACCTGTGAATATTTCTTGAAAGCAGATTTTACCTTGAACTGTGCCCACAAACCAAGAGCCATTGGAGGCAGGGCAAACACAAAATACATTGGATCAAAATACATGGCAGTAAAAAGTTATCGTTTTCGTAAGTATCGTTACCAAGGCCCCTCATGCTGAGAAACCCTCAACCGGATGTTCAGTTATAAAGATACATTAGTGCCCGGATTATAATAAATCCGGAAGTCACTTTATGAGTGAAAAATCAAAGAAACATCGCATTTTTACTTATATTCAGGTGGTCTGCGGCTCTTGCCAGCAACCGACTCCAGCTTTCACCTCAATCGAGCAATCTAACGAAACTCAAGTATCTATGTCAAAACGGCCTGTCCATATCCATATAAAAGAGCTCTCCCAGGTTCTTGTAGGTATCTCCGACAAGGTTGCAGGTAATTTATATCATGCACTGCGTACCGTTAAAAATCAGGATCTCGTCGCTGCCCGACAGATCAAACAGGTTGATAATGAGATTGACAATGAAGAGGTTGACCTCGAAGAGCGCTGTCTTGAATTTCTCGCACTGCAGCATCCCGTTGCCAGAGACCTGCGCACGATTATCACCATCATAAAGGTAAACGATGATCTTGAGCGTATTGGTGATCTTGCTTTGCATATTATTGAGCGAATGCATGACATCACACCGGAGATGTTCGAGTCGTTTGGATTGGAAACAATGGGCATCCAAGCTGGCGGCATGGTTACAAAGTCTATCGAGGCTTTTGTCTCAAAAGACCGCACACTGGCACATCAGGTTTGTGCTCTTGATGACGAGATTGACGACATGCATCAATCGGTCGCCGATAAAGTGATAGCATTGATGAAGAGCCAGGACGAGTGTGTTGATCAGCTCCTTCCCGCCCTGAGCATATCAAGGTATATCGAGCGTATAGCCGACCACGCATCAAAGATAGCTCAGGAAGTAATTTACCTCGTAACCGGCGAAATCATCCGCCACAAAAACACCAAAGAAAATCCCCCAGAATAACCATAGGAAAGCCCGGCACTGTTGTTGTTCCCGCTGCACACTGAGTACCCAGCACCCAACTCTCACCACTATTTCTTCCCCTATATGTCCTTAAGGTACTTTTGGGCCCTGTTCTTTATGTTGTCTTCCTCAATCACTTTCAGAATGACAAAGCTTTAACCCCTCAACACTAAATCCATCCTGAAGAAATGAGATGAATTTTTTTTATGTTATTTATCAATTTGGATAAATTATCCGAAATGAGTTATATCTTATCATGGAGAAGAGAGTACCACATTACGTACTTGCCGAAATTCAGGCTATTGTAGCCGATGCGTGTAATCGAGTATTTACAAGGTTAGCTTTGGCAGGTGGACTCTCTCTGGGATTGACGGAACCTGAAATGCGTGAGGTTGTACTTTCTCTGTCAAGAGCCGATTTTTTACAAATCAATGACAACCCATAGAGATCATCACTTGTGGCAAGATGTCTATCATGGCGAAACTATGGACGGTGTTGCCGTCTACATTAAAATTACAGGGTTTTCAGATAATCGGCCTCCAGTTATTCAGTTTAAAGCGAAATAAAACAATACCTCTTATGAACTGTCCTGCATGTGGCCATCCCGACATGGTCAATAAAGTTCTGGATGAAACGCTCTCTTATGGCGGACAATCATTAACATTGCACGCTATGCATGGTGAATTTTGTCCGTCATGTGGGGAAGGTATCTGGGATGAAGAGAGTTACAGGCGATACACCGAAGCCCAGGCAGGACTGGTAAGGACTGTAAAGGGTGATGTAGGCGCTGATATTCGACGTATCCGTAAAAAACTCAATCTGACTCAAGCCGAACTCTCAAAAGTGTTTGGCGTCGGAAAGGTGGCCTTTTCACGATATGAAAGAGGCGAAACCCGCCCCCCAGCCCCGCTCGTAAAGCTTCTGAAACTGGTTGACCGTCATCCGGATTTATTAAAAGAGATGGGTAACGTGTAGTTTCCGCGATGTCAGCAACCCACTTCCCATGTGCGGTCGATACGAAAAAGGGGCTGGCAAAATTCACTGATAAAGGAGCAAAATCGAAATGGTTATATGTCATGCTGAGCCTGTGAAGCATCCAAGAAGCATCGAAAAAACACTAGTGTTCTGTTTGGTTAGTCCTTCATTATAAATAAGAAAAAAGCTATATTGCATATAACCTATTATTACAAATGCAATTATGGCACGAAAAAACAAAGTTTATCAAATAAAGGCAGAGGACCGTCAGGAACTGG
>Ga0214245_1000020_pt1 | contig 76899 bp, 83 predicted proteins | sample TroBogypolimnion_36_FD_153083 | JGI IMG/M metagenome (GOLD analysis project Ga0214245, IMG submission 153083) | Freshwater microbial communities from Trout Bog Lake, WI - 23OCT2008 hypolimnion | ecosystem: Environmental > Aquatic > Freshwater > Lake > Hypolimnion/Profundal zone | place: Trout...
GGTTTGGATTGGTCATTAGCTACATATGCGCGAGCTGCATTAAACGCTTTATTGCTAGCGTTGCTTTTGGAGGCTACAGCTAAGTACACCACAGCTTGACCTAATGCGAGCTCACCTTCCGGTGACCCGAGTCTCTCGAAGGTGAGGGCGGCATCATTAGCAAGCTGCATTGCCCGGGGATCCGCAAGTCCAATGTCCTCCCATGCCATCCGAATAATGCGACGGGCTAGGTAACGTGGATCGGCACCACCATCAAGCATGCGACAAAACCAATAGAGTGCCGCATCTGGATCAGAGCCTCTCACGGATTTATGCAAGGCCGAGATTTGATCATAGAACTGATCTCCACCTTTATCAAAGCGCCTTGCTTGTATGGTGAGTGCGTTTTCAATAAAGGCTTGATCTACTATTTTTACTTCGGCATTAGGAGTGAGAACCGCATTGCGAATTTGCTCGGCTAAATTCAGCAGGCGGCGTGCATCGCCATCAGCATTATTAATCAGAGTATCAATTGCCGCAGTCTCAAAATGCACTTCAGGCATTGCATGCTGGTGAGCACGATCAAATAATTTCTTGAGCTCACTACTACTTAAGGATTTCAGAACATAAACCTGAGCACGTGAAAGCAATGCAGAGTTCACTTCAAAGGATGGATTTTCAGTAGTCGCACCAATAAAGGTAAATAGGCCAGATTCCACATGGGGCAGAAGCGCATCTTGCTGGCTTTTGTTGAAACGATGAATCTCATCTACAAACAAGATGGTTTGCTTGCCATATTGAGCCATATTTTGTTGGGCTTGCTCGATGGCTTCACGAATTTCCTTCACGCCCGCGAGCACTGCTGAGATAGCAATGAACTCTCGATCAAACGCTTTGGCAGATAAGCGTGCGAGTGTGGTTTTACCAACGCCAGGAGGGCCCCACAAAATCATAGAGTGAGGCTTTCCAGATGCAAATGCCAAGTTCAGTGGTTTGCCAGCTGCGAGTAAATGGGTCTGCCCAATAACCTCCTCGATTGATTTTGGGCGAAGCGCTTCCGCTAAAGGTGGCAGAGGAGTGCTATCGAAAAGACCGCTCATGCAATTACGCCTGGATAAAAAGAATCACAACCGCAGCCCAAGTTAAGCAAGCCGCCGCAACATACGTCAAGCGATTGCGCATCACCATAAAAGCAGCACGCGCTACATCATCTGAGAAATAGTATTGATAGGTGTTTTGATCAATATTGCGTTGGATGATTAAGGTTGATGCCAAGATTAATAAACCCACAGGGATATAAATGTGAAGGGCTACCCATGCCACCAAAGCGGGAATAACTCCCCAGATCCAAGCGTTGCGATCGATCCAACGATCACCAACCGGTGCCTTACCCAGGGTATGTAAATTGGCGCCCCAATGCATTGCGCCCATAAACGAGGTGATAACAGCGCCATAGCCAGCAAGCGATTCAGCGCTTAAGTAGTTTAGGGGGGTCGGGGCCAGTTGCACCATCAAAGCAAGGCCAAGAAAGGGAATTAAGCCTGCATAGCCGAGTTTTAGTACTAGTGACGGGATAGGGTTAGGGGTGGGGCTCACAAGATCTCTTTGGGGAAGTTATTTATCGTAGGTGTAAACGCCGCGACCTGTCTTACGGCCGAGGTAGCCAGCAGCAACCATTTCACGGAGAAGAGGGCATGGGCGGTATTTTGAGTCGCTGAAGTTTTCAAAATACACTTCCATGACTGCAAGGCAAGTATCTAAGCCAATGAGGTCTGCCAAAGCTAGTGGACCAATTGGTTGATTGCAACCGAGTTTCATACCTGCATCAATATCTTCTGGACTGGCTAGGCCTTCTGACAAAACAAAGAAAGCCTCATTAATCATTGGCAACAAGATGCGATTGACCACAAAGCCTGGTGAGTTCTTGACAGTAATGGGTTCTTTGCCAACCCGTTTTGCCATATCGATAATGGCAGCATGAGTTGCATCGCTGGTTTGGAGGCCGCGAATCACTTCAACCAATGCCATCAAGGGTGGCGGGTTAAAAAAATGCATCCCAATAAAGCGTTCAGGGTTGGAATCGAGAGCAGCCAGTTTCGTTATGGAGAGTGATGAAGTGTTGGTGGCGATGATGGTGTCTTTACTGACAATCTCATCGACTTGCTTAAGAATCTTTTCTTTAATTGCTTGGTTTTCAGTGGCGGCTTCAATGACTAGGCCAAGTCCCTTAAAGTCTGCATAAGAGGTGCTGCCTTTGATGTGCTTAAGAGCAGCATCTTTAGCTTCAGGAGTAAGCGTTTCTTTTTTAACCAGGCGATCTAAGCTTTTGCTAATTTGATCTAAGCCACGTTGCACAGCAGCTTCATTGATATCAACCATGACTACATCAAGACCGGCAACTGCACAGACTTGCGCAATGCCATTACCCATAGTTCCTGCACCGATTACACCAACCGATTCAATCTTCATCTTATTTCCTTCTTTGATACTGGGTTGATCCAAATAACTGCTCTCTTGCTTTGTCATCATGCAAGGGTTTGCGTAATGCCGTTAATACTTCACAACCACGAATAACTGCGGGTCGTTTACTGATCATCTCAAACCAGCGTTTGAAATTGGGATAGTCATTCATTTCAATCCCTTGATTTTTCCAATTCCGTGTCCAAGGGTAAATTGCCATATCAGCTATCGAATACGTTTTCCCTGCAATATAGGGATTATCTTTCAGTTGTGTATCTAAAACCCCATAAAGTCGTTTGGCTTCATTGGTATAGCGGTTGATGGCGTATTCAATTTTCTCAGGAGCATAGAGCCGGAAATGGTGGTTTTGCCCAAGCATAGGACCCAAGCCTCCCATCTGAAACATGAGCCATTGCAAGACTTCATATTTGCCGCGAGTGCTCTTTGGTAAGAACTTACCAGTTTTAGCGGCAAGGTAAAGCAAGATGGCGCCAGATTCAAAAACGTGGATAGGCTTACCATCGGGGCCATTTGGATCGACTAGAGCAGGAATCTTATTGTTTGGGCTGATCTTCAAAAACGCTTGATCAAACTGATCGCCAGCACCAATGTCAATCGGATGCGCTACCCAGTCTTTACCTAAGTGATAACCACACTCTTCGAGCATGATGTGTACCTTATGGCCATTAGGAGTAGGCCAGCTGTAGACATCAATTATATTTTTTGCAGCAGCATCTTTATTCTTTTTCATTATTTTTCCTCGATATCTATAGGGCTTGTAAACGTTGTAAGGCGGTTGTTAATGTTTCTTCTTGTTTAGCAAAACAAAAGCGAATGACACCAGATTCGGTTGCCTGCTCATAAAACGCAGAAACAGGAATAGCTGCGACCCCCACTTCAGTAGTGAGCCATTTGCAAAAATCTGCTTCTGGTAATTTTGCTTCCGGGATGCTCAGTGCTGTGTAATCAACCGATTGGAAATAGGTTCCAGGTGTTGGCAATAACTTAAATTGAGTTTGCTCTAAACCCGCCCTAAAGAAATCTCGCTTCGCTTGATAGAAAGTAGGGAGGGTTAAGTAATGAGATGCATTGGAAAGATAAGCAGCTAAACCATACTGCATTGGTGTGTTCACAGTAAACACATTGAACTGGTGTACCTTCCGAAACTCAGCAGTGAGTGAAATAGGCGCAGCAACATAGCCGACCTTCCAGCCCGTGACATGATAGGTTTTGCCAAAGCTGGAGATCAAAAAACTACGTGCTGCTAGTTCTGGGTGGGAGGCAACGCTGTGATGATGAGCGCCATCAAAGACCATATGCTCATAAACCTCATCACTTAAGACTAGGGTTGAGGTGTCTTTCAGTAATTTTGCCAAACGATCTAGGTCTGCCTTTTGCCAAACCATCCCGGTTGGATTGTGGGGTGTGTTGATGATGAGGAGACGTGTTTTGGCATGAATGGCTTTTGCTAAGGCATTCCATGGAATGTTGTAAGAGGACACATGACCATGTTGATCGCGTACAAGCTCTAATGAAACAGCGATGGTTTTACCACCAGCCAATTCAATCGAAGGTCTATAGCTGTCATAAGCGGGTTCAATGATGACCACCTCATCGCCGGGACTTACGCAAGAGAGAATGGTGGTCAAAATTCCTTGAGTACCGCCAGCAGTGATGGTGATTTCAGAATCTGGATCGTAATGATGGCCGTATAAATTCCGAATCTTTTTTGAAACGCCCTGTCGTAGCTCTGCAACCCCGATCATTGGAGGATATTGATTGTGATCAGCCAGCATCGCCTCATTTACTTTGGTAATCAAATCGCGATCGCATGGGAAATCCGGAAAACCTTGTCCTAAATTAATCGCCTGATGTTTTGTTGCCAGCGCCGACATCACCGTAAATATCGTTGTGCCAACCTGAGGCAGGCGACTTGGGAACGAGGGAGTGAGATTGGAGGAGATCATGACAAAAGAGGGCTATCTATGCTCTATGGGGCTTTTATGCGGATAAATCCGGTAGTCGCTAGAATGGAAGAAATACATATACAAATTGTGCCATGCTGATCGTCCTTTCTCCCGCTAAATCCTTGGATTACAAGACACCTGTGAAGGTCAAGGCACCCACCTTGCCTGAGTTTGTCTCAGAATCCGCTAAGTTGATCTCGGATCTTAAGAAACTGGCCCCTCAGGACGTGTCTAAGCTGATGGGTTTATCGGACCAATTAGCCACTCTAAACGTGGGGCGGTACCGCGACTGGTCCAAAAAATTTACCGAAGAAAATAGCAAGCCTGCTATCTATGCGTTTGATGGCGATGTATATGACGGCTTTGATGTCAAAACTCTCAATGCCAAGGCAGTTGATTTCGCTCAAGAGCACATTCGCATTTTGTCCGGTCTGTATGGCGCTTTAAGGCCTTTGGATTTGATGCAGGCCTACCGACTAGAGATGGGTACTTCCCTTAAGAATGCTAGGGGAAAAGATCTTTATGCCTTTTGGGGGAGTAGGGTAACTGACTCGTTAAAAAAGGTACTCGATAAACAGAAAAAGCCTGTTTTGCTGAACTTAGCCTCAGAGGAGTATTTCAAGGTGCTGCAAGCTCAAGAGTTGGGTTGTCCCGTGATTGCCCCTGTTTTTCAGGATGCTAAGGATGGCAAGTACAAAATTATTTCTTTCTATGCCAAACGCGCCCGTGGCTTAATGGCTAGATATGTAGTGGAGAATCGAATTACCGATCCAGCAGATTTAAAAGGTTTTAATTTGGATGGTTATAAATACTATGCAGCCGAATCCAAACCAGAAAAACCCATTTTTAGACGGGCAGAGAAAAAATAATGGCCGTACATCGCACTAAACCGTCTCAACGCACCTCACCAGAGGTCGACAAGTTGGTGGCTGATGCTATTTCCTTGGCAGCCTCCGGGAGTCTTGTAGAGGATCGCTTTTGGGAAGAGCGCCTCAATTTGCGCCTTATGCGTTTGCTCAAGAGTCAAAATCAAAATGTGATTGACGCAGCCTTAGATCAAACTTTCCGCATTAATACGGTTGCATTTGAAGTGTTGGCAGATTGTGCTGAAACTCTAGCCGAGTCCTTGAAGATGGAGCATGAAGGGCAGGAATGGGATGTGCTGTTATTGGCTCTGCCAATTGTGGCGCACACTCGCTATCAAATTCCGTCTGGCCCTATGCCAACTAATTTGATTGAGTCGACAGCTGGCGCTTTGCATGCTGCGATAGCAGCCACCGATACACGCTTGGCAATTGTTCCCTGGCTATATAGCATCGATCAAATGCCGCATTCCCATTGCCAAACACGTCTATTAACGGAGTCCTTGGCTACTGCTGCGATTTTGGGAAGCGATGTCAAGCTTGAGTTACGCGATATGTCAGAGACCATTGCTGTATTGGCTGATCCGCGTTTTATTATTGCCGCCCTCAGCGCACCTAGTGGATCACCGATCTTTAAGTGGCAAGAAGAGTCACCCACAAGACAAGAGCGGGGTGTAAGTTTGATCGGTTGGCAAAACGCCATGCAAGAGCCGATTGCCTCGATATTGCCTGGTTGCGAGTTTGAGCTCCTACTGCCTGAGGCTTATTTCACTAACTGTCGTTTGGCTGACAAACATGTACGCCCATTAAGCATTCGTGCTGCCGTTAATTTCCTTGAGAGCACGCTGGGCATTCTGCCGGCAGGCTTATCTTGTGTGGTTGGCGCATTTGGCGAAGAGCAGGCGGATGAATATCGCATTTCCTTTAGTGCTAAAGGCTCGCCTGAAATTATGTACGGTGTTATTTGGCCTTTATACGATCGCGAAAGCGTGGCTAGCGATGCTCTTAATGATTTATCAGATGATGAAAGCCCAATTAAGAAAATCTGTGATGCATTACACGATGCTGGCGTAGAGGATGTTTTCCGTCACGCGATGTTATTTGATCCAGAACTATGTGATGACTGCGGGGCCCCTTTGTTTCCAGATCGATCTGGGGAAGCGGTACACGCAGAGATGCCCGAAGATGCGCCAACACAACAGCCACTCTTTCATTAGCGGTGACGAGATGCATAAGAAAAAAGCCGAGGATCTCTCGGCTTTTTTATTCAATGCTACTAAAAACTTAGTTTTGAACGAATGGCTCTGCACCTGCAAACAAGTGGGACAGTTTACCGGCCTTCATATCTGCTGTTTGGCAAAAATCCGCCAAACGAGTACCTGCTTTGATATTAAATAACATTGCCTTGTTACCCAATACCACCAAGTCAAAGCCAGAGTTCACGTTTTTATAACGCAAGCTACCAGGCAATGAAGTTTGGCGATCTAATTCATAAGTTTTTGATTCCCAAACAAGATTTACTTTCTCGGTAGTGCCCGAGGTTTTAAACTGCTTGCTCTCACCGCAGGTCCAAGTGAAAACTTCTTCACTAGCCGCGCTGACATTGGCGGCCCCAGTGAGGCAAGCAATTGCAAGGCTAATGCTGAAAAAGGATTTTTTCATGTAGCTTTCCTAGAAAATTAAGGGAGCAAATGCTTAACGCCAGCCTGCTCTTCAAGCAATTCATTCAATGTGTGAGTCATACGCTCACGTGAGAACTCGTCGATCTCTAAACCTTCGATCATTTTGTACTCACCGTTTTCGCATGTCACTGGGAAGCCATAAATGACTTCAGCTGGAATGCCATATTCGCCTTTGGAAGGAATGCCCATGGTGACCCATTTGCCATTCGTTCCAAGAACCCAGTCATGAACGTGATCAATTGCTGCGTTCGCTGCAGAGGCTGCAGATGATAGGCCACGTGCATCAATGATGGCTGCACCGCGTTTGCCAACAGTTGGAATGAACACATCTTTATTCCAAGCTGCATCGTTGATTGAATCTTTCACTGACTTGCCATCAACTGTTGCAAAGCGATAGTCGGGGTACATCGTTGGACTATGGTTACCCCATACAACCAACTTTTCAATACCAGCAACAGGCTTGTTTAATTTGTTTGCCAATTGTGAGAGTGCGCGGTTGTGATCGAGACGTAACATCGCTGTAAAGTTTTTCGCAGGAATATCTGGAGCAGATTTCATGGCGATGTAGGCGTTTGTATTTGCTGGGTTACCAACAACCAATACTTTGACAGTCTTCTTCGCAACTGCATTCAATGCCTTGCCTTGTGCAGTGAAGATTTGAGCGTTAGCAGAGAGTAAATCTTTGCGTTCCATACCAGGACCGCGTGGACGCGCGCCAACTAGAAGGGCAACATCGATATCTTTAAATGCAGTTAATGGGTCGGAGTGCGCTGTAACACCTGCCAATAGAGGGAATGCACAGTCTTCGAGCTCCATAATCACGCCGCCTAAGGCTTTTTGCGCCTTTTCGTCTGGAATTTCAAGTAATTGCAGGATCACGGGCTGATCCTTGCCCAAAAGGTCGCCATTGGCGATGCGGAATAGGAGGGAATATCCGATTTGACCGGCTGCACCGGTTACGGCGACACGCATTGGGGCTTTTGCCATTACTAATTACTCCAAAGGAAAGTTAAGTAGGTTGATTATTGAAAACTTTTCTATTATCCATTCAAGTGTAGGGAGTTTCCCTTTACACTGTCAATGACGTCTTATATAAGACTAGAATTACTCAGAATTTTATCCAATTGATGTCCTCATGGAGTGAATTTGTCAGAAGTTAATTTGCCTGTTGCCTCATTTAGCCCTCTGTATGAACAGATCAAGGCAATGATTTTGGCTAGCCTGCAAGCCTCAGAGTGGCTGCCGGGCGAAGCTATCCCAAGTGAAATGGAATTGGCTGCGCGATATGCAGTCAGCCAAGGCACGGTTCGGAAGGCGATTGACGAGCTTGCCGCTCAAAGCCTTCTTGTCAGAAGGCAAGGGAAGGGCACTTTTGTAGCAACCCATCAAGAAGATGATTGGCAGTACCGCTTCTTGCGTTTAGCCCCTGATTCAGGTGAGAAATTCCACCTCACCAGCCGTTTTTTAGTGTGCCAAACCACAAAAGCTACCGCTTATATTGCCAATTTGCTTAAATTAAAGGCAGGCGATCCGGTCATTTACATTGACCGGGTGCAGAGTTTTGCTGGTCAACCCGTTGTTTTTGAAGAGATTTGGCTTCCAGGCGCCCGCTTTAAAGGCTTGGATCTTGAGGCCTTGAATGAGTGGCATGCCCCAGTCTATGCCTTATATGAGAGCCAATACGCTACCCACATGGTGAGGGCTGAAGAAAAGATCAAGGCAATTGCAGCAGATGAATTGCTGGCAAATCATCTCAAGTTGCCCGTGGGCGCGCCCCTTTTATCGGTAGAGCGCATAGCGTTCACCTACGGCAATAAGCCAGTAGAGATTCGGCATGCTAGATACGACACTTCCGAGCAGCATTATGAGAATAAATTGAACTGACTTATCCGCAAAACCCCTTTTTAACCCCTATAAACCCTTAAAAACCCCCACCACCCCCAAGGTTTCCAATAGAATATGTTGCGACACAACAAAATCACACTGAACCTCCACCTAAACACAGAGATTGCCCATGGTTGATGCACAGCAAAACGTAAAAAAAGACAGACCGGTCTACAAAAACATTGGTCTTGCCCAGTTGGTGAAATACCGCCTTCCTTGGGCCGGTAAAGTTTCGATTCTTCACCGTATCAGCGGAGCAGTTTTGTTCCTCTTGTTGCCATTCATTTTGTATCTTTTAGATCAGAGCTTGGCTTCTGAACTGAGTTATCAAAAGTTTCAGGCTTTGACCGGCCATGTGCTGATCAAAATTATTTGCCTAGGTTTGATCTGGTGCTTCTTGCACCACTTCTGTGCTGGTATTCGCTACCTCTTGCTCGATTTAGAAATCGGCGTAGAGAAGTCAGAGTCCAATCGTTCGGCAATCATCGTATTGATTGTAGGTATCGCCCTGACTGCAGCAGTAGGTCTTAAATTATTCGGCTTCTACTAAGCACATCACTTAAGGAAATTTCATGCCTATTTATCAAATTGGACCAAAGCGCTTAGTTGTAGGCGCTCATTACGGCCTTAAAGAGTGGATCATTCAACGTATTACTGCGATTGTGATGGTGGTATTTACGGTTGTTCTTTTGGTTGACTATTGCATCACCGGCAGTGCGACCTACGAAGGTTGGTCTGGCTTATTCAGCAACCAGTTGATGAAGCTTCTTACTCTCCTGGCCTTGTTCAGCCTTTTCTACCATGCTTGGATTGGTGTGCGCGATATCTGGATGGACTACATCAAGCCTGTCAGCATTCGTTTAACGCTGCAAGTATTAACCGTTCTGTATTTAGTAGCCTGTGCGGCTTATGCCGTACAAATTTTGTGGAAAGTGTAATTCGATGACTGCAATTCAAAAATCATTGCCACGTCGCCGCTTTGATGCGGTGATTGTTGGTGCGGGCGGTTCTGGTATGCGCGCTTCATTGCAGTTGGCAGAAGCTGGCTTGAATGTTGCTGTACTTACAAAAGTTTTCCCAACACGTTCACATACAGTTGCTGCGCAAGGTGGTATCGGCGCTTCACTAGGTAATATGAGTGAAGATAATTGGCACTATCATTTTTACGACACCATCAAAGGATCTGATTGGCTGGGTGACCAGGACGTGATCGAATTCATGTGTCGCGAAGCTCCGAAAGTTGTTTACGAGTTAGAGCACTTTGGTATGCCGTTTGACCGTAACCCAGACGGCACGATCTATCAGCGCCCATTCGGTGGACACACTGCAAACTATGGTGAAAAAGCTGTGCAACGTGCTTGCGCTGCAGCTGACCGTACCGGTCATGCCATGTTGCATACCTTGTATCAGCGTAACGTACGTGCAAAAACCAATTTCTTTGTTGAATGGTTGGCGCTCGATTTGATCCGCGATGATGAGGGTGATGTTGTTGGTGTAACTGCTCTCGAAATGGAAACAGGTCAGGTTTACATCTTGGAAGCCAAGGTTGTGATGTTGGCTACTGGCGGTGCAGGCCGTATTTGGGATGCGTCTACTAACGCATTTATTAATACTGGTGACGGTATGGGCCTTGCAGCTCGCGCAAATATTCCATTAGAAGACATGGAGTTCTGGCAATTTCACCCAACTGGCGTAGCTGGTGCAGGGGTGTTATTGACGGAAGGTTGCCGTGGTGAAGGCGGTATCTTGCGCAATAAAGACGGCGAACGTTTCATGGAGCGTTATGCGCCAACCTATAAAGATTTGGCACCACGCGACTTCGTTTCTCGTTGCATGGACCAAGAGATCAAAGAAGGGCGCGGTTGTGGTCCTAATGGCGACTATGTTGTGCTCGATCTGACACATATTGGTGCTGAGACCATCATGAAGCGTTTGCCTTCTGTTTATGAAATCGGTATTAACTTTGCTAACGTTGACGTGACCAAAGAGCCAATTCCAGTTGTGCCAACAATTCACTATCAGATGGGTGGTATTCCTACCAACATCAACGGTCAAGTGGTTGTGCCGGCTAATGGTATTCACAATGAAATCGTTAATGGTTTGTATGCCATCGGCGAGTGCTCATGCGTTTCAGTCCACGGTGCAAACCGTTTGGGAACCAACTCCTTGCTCGACCTCTTAGTATTTGGTCGCGCCGCGGGTAATCACATTGTTGGTTTGAATCTGAAGAATCGTGAGTTCAAGCCATTGCCTGCAAATGCTGGTCAGCAAACATTGGAGCGCATTGCAAAGTTAGATAACTCTACTTCTGGCGAATATGCCCAAGATGTTGCTAACGATATTCGTAAGTGCATGCAGAAATATGCTGGTGTGTTCCGCAATCAAGAATTGATGGATGAAGGTGTTCGTCAAATGGCGAAGTTGACTGAGCGTGCCAAACATTTGTGGGTCAAAGATAAATCCGAGATTTTCAATACTGCCCGTATTGAGGCTTTGGAAGTAGCTAACTTGGTTGAGACCGCAAACGCAACCATGATCTCTGCGGCAGCTCGTAAAGAAAGTCGTGGCGCACATTCACATGATGACCATCAAGAGCGTGATGATGAGAACTGGATGAAGCATACCCTTTGGTATAGCGAAGGAAATAAGCTCACTTACAAACCAGTTGTGCTGAAGCCTTTGACCGTTGAGTCCTTCCCTCCTAAAGAACGTACTTTCTAAGCGAAGAGAAATAGAAAATGAGTGATATCCGTATATTTGAAATTTACCGCTACGATCCAGATGTTGATGCTGCACCACGCATGCAGCGTTATGAGCTGGAGCTCACTGGTGAACGTATGTTGTTGGACGCTTTAATTTCCTTAAAGAAACAAGACGACAGTATTTCTTATCGTCGCTCATGCCGTGAAGGTGTGTGCGGTTCCGATGCGATGAACATTAACGGTAAAAATGGCTTAGCTTGTTTGACCAATATGTTGACTCTGCCTAAGGTCATCACCTTGCGCCCATTGCCTGGCTTGCCAGTTGTGCGTGACTTGATCGTTGACATGACTTTGTTCTTCAAGCAGTACTTGTCTATCAAGCCTTACTTAGTGAATGACAATCCAGCGCCAGAAAAAGAGCGTCTCCAGAGTCCTGAAGAGCGTGAAGAATTGAATGGCCTCTACGAGTGCATCTTGTGCGCGTCTTGCTCTACTTCGTGCCCGTCTTTCTGGTGGAATCCAGATAAGTTCGTTGGTCCAGCAGGTTTGTTACAGGCATATCGCTTCATTGCCGATAGTCGTGATGAAGATACAGCGCAACGTTTGGATAACCTAGAGGACCCATACCGTTTATTCCGTTGCCACACGATCATGAATTGCGTGGACGTATGTCCTAAGCACTTGAATCCAACCAAAGCGATTGGCAAGATCAAGGAGTTAATGGTTCGTAGGGCGGTATGACCCTCGGCAATGCAGAGTTATATCGTTTAAAAAGTGATGCCCGTAGGGGTTTGCTTGAGAACGATTTAATTCTGCAACGTTTCTTTGAGCGTTACGGCGCCCAGTTAAGCGTAGAAGATGGAAAAGTATTAAGCCAGTTACTGGCCCTAGAAGACAACGATCTGATGGACTTGTTAATTGGCCGCAAAGATTCGGTAGTTAGCTTGGAAAAGGAGTCTCAGTCTGACCCCTTTAAAACAGTTTTACAAAAGCTGAGAGAGAAGTAATTCAGCATTTTGATGCAGTAGTGGCTTAAGCGTGTAATCGAATAGTGTATTAATCATAATTTTGAATGACTAAGGATTAGAAATGATTGAATCGGACATCAAGGCAAAACTTTCGTTTTCGGATGGAACACCAGATATTGATCTGCCAATTTATAAAGGGACAGTTGGTCCTGATGTAATCGATATTCGCAAGCTCTACGGTCAGACAGGCAAGTTCACCTACGACTCCGGCTTTCTTTCTACTGCCTCATGTAATAGCAAAATTACTTACATCGACGGCGATAAGGGTGAGCTGCTCTATCGCGGCTACCCAATCGAAGATTTGGCTGCTAACTGCGACTTCTTGGAAGTTTGTTATCTTCTGATCAATGGTGAGCTGCCAAACGCGACTCAGAAAAAAGAATTTGATGAGATGGTTATCCATCACACCATGGTTCATGAGCAAATGCAATTTTTCCTGCGCGGCTTCCGCCGTGACGCGCATCCGATGTCCGTGTTAACGGGTCTAGTTGGCGCAATGGCTGCGTTCTACCATGATGAAATTGATTACAGCGATCCTAAGGCACGTGAAGTAGCGCAGATTCGTTTGATCGCGAAGATGCCAACCTTGGTTGCCATGGCTTACAAGTACTCAGTAGGACAACCATTTATCTACCCAGATAATTCTTTGTCTTATACCGCGAACTTTATGCGCATGATGTTTGCTACTCCATGTGAAGAGTACAAAGTCAATCCAGTATTGGTTCGTGCTTTAGATCGCATCTTTATTTTGCATGCAGATCATGAGCAAAATGCTTCTACCTCTACTGTGCGTTTATGTGGCTCGTCAGGTACCAATCCATTTGCTGCTATCTCTGCTGGTATTGCTTGTCTCTGGGGCCCAGCGCATGGTGGTGCAAACGAAGCTTGCTTACAGATGTTGAATGAGATTCAGGCTAATGGCGGCGTAGATAAGATTCATGAATTCATTGCTCAAGTAAAAGACAAGAACTCTAGCGTTCGCTTGATGGGCTTTGGTCACCGCGTTTACAAAAACTTTGACCCACGCGCCAAGCTGATGCGTGAGACTTGCTATGAGGTATTGAATGAACTCGGTTTGCAAGATGACCCGCTGTTCAAGTTAGCAATGACACTTGAAAAGATTGCCTTGGAAGACGAGTACTTTGTTAGCCGTAAGCTTTATCCAAACGTAGACTTCTACTCAGGTATCGTGCAACGTGCATTGGGTATCCCAACCGAAATGTTCACTTGTATTTTTGCTTTGGCAAGAACAGTAGGCTGGATTGCTCAGTGGGAAGAAATGATTACTGATCCAGAGTACAAGATTGGTCGTCCACGTCAGTTATATGTTGGCGAGACTTCACGCAAGGTTCCTAACATCACCGTTCGTAAATAAAGGCTTTAAGATCACTCATGTCTCGTACGCTTTATGACAAATTGTGGGATGACCACGTTGTTTACTCCGAAGAGGATGGCACAGCCACAATCTATATTGACCGTCAGTTGTTGCATGAGGTAACCAGCCCTCAAGCATTCGAAGGTTTGAATTTGGCTGGCCGTCCAGTTTGGCGTATCTCTGCCAACTTGGCGGTATCTGACCATAACGTCCCTACAACCGATCGCTCTGAAGGTATTACTGATCCTATCTCCAAGTTGCAAGTAGATACCTTGGATCAAAATTGTGACGCCTTTGGTATTACGCAATACAAAATGAACGATACCCGTCAAGGGATCGTTCATGTCATAGGCCCAGAGCAGGGTGCAACTCTTCCTGGTATGACCGTGGTTTGTGGAGACTCTCACACCAGCACCCATGGTGCATTTGGTGCCTTGGCATTTGGTATTGGTACCTCTGAGGTTGAGCACGTATTAGCAACGCAAACTTTGCTCATGAAAAAGAGCAAGAACATGTTGGTTCGGGTAGATGGTCGTTTGCAACCAGGTTCTACAGCAAAAGATATTGTCTTGGCTGTGATCGGTAAGATTGGTACGGCGGGCGGTACTGGCTATACCATTGAGTTCGCTGGTGAGGCCATTCGGAATCTCACCATGGAAGGTCGCATGACCCTGTGCAATATGGCAATTGAAGCGGGTGCTCGCGCAGGATTGGTTGCTGTAGATGAAACTACTATTGAGTACATCCAAGGTCGTCCATATGCACCTAAGGGCCCAGCACTATTGCAGGCTTTGCAGTATTGGAGAACATTGCATTCTGATGCAGATGCCAAATTTGATGCTGTAGTGGAATTGCGTGCAGAAGAAATCGCACCTCAAGTGACTTGGGGTACTTCACCAGAGATGGTGCTCTCGATCAGTGATCGTGTACCTGATCCAGAAAAAGAGCGCGATCCCAATAAACGTTCAGCAATGGAGCGGGCTCTGGAGTATATGAACCTCACTCCCAATACCCCACTTAGCAGCATCTCGGTAGACAAAGTGTTTATTGGTTCCTGTACTAATAGCCGGATTGAAGATATTCGCGCGGCAGCGAAAGTGGTAGATCGTATTGGTAAGAGGGTTGCAGCTAATGTCAAATTGGCATTAGTGGTTCCTGGCTCTGGTTTAGTTAAAGCCCAAGCAGAGCGAGAAGGTCTAGATCGCATCTTTAAGGCCGCAGGCTTTGAATGGCGTGAGCCGGGTTGCTCAATGTGTCTGGCAATGAATGCTGATCGTTTGGAGCCAGGCGAGCGTTGCGCTTCAACTTCTAATCGTAACTTTGAAGGTCGCCAAGGTAATGGTGGTCGCACGCACTTAGTAAGTCCAGCGATGGCTGCTGCCGCTGCGATTGAAGGCCACTTTGTTGACGTTCGTAAGATTTCTTAAAGGTAAGCAAGATGAAATTTTCTTCAGTATCTTTAATTGCAAAATTAACTATTGTTGGTGTTGCAGGTTTGATCATTGCTGCTTGTAGCAGCACTATGGAAGGCATGGGTAAAGACTTGCAGACCATGGGTAACGCGATGGGTGGATCGGGAGCGAACTCTACTCAGCAGAATCAATCTCAAACCAAGGGTAAAGACGTTGTCGTTACTCCTGTGAAATAAAAAATAGAGTTCAGAATCATGGAAAAATTTACGGTATACAAAGGCTTGGTTGCTCCGCTTAATCGCGAGAACGTGGATACCGACGCCATTATCCCTAAGCAATTTTTGAAGTCGATCAAGAAAACAGGGTTTGGTCAAAACCTGTTTGATGAGTGGCGCTACTTAGACCATGGCGAGCCTGGTCAAGATTGCAGTACTCGACCCATTAACCCGGACTTTGTACTCAATCAGCCTCGCTATAAAGGCGCAGGCATTCTCTTAGCCCGCAAGAATTTTGGCTGTGGTAGTTCACGTGAGCATGCTCCTTGGGCCCTAGATCAGTTCGGCTTTAGAGCGGTGATTGCCCCTAGTTTTGCCGATATTTTCTATAACAACTGTTTCAAAAACGGTGTTTTACCGATCGTTTTGACAGAATTGCAGGTAGATCACCTTTTTAACGAAACCATGGCATTTAGTGGGTATCAGTTGACGGTTGATCTAGGTGCACAACAAGTCATTACCCCTGAAGGCACTGCCTATAGCTTCGATGTAGCCCCATTTAGGAAGTATTGCCTCCTGAATGGCTTGGACGATATTGGCTTAACTCTGCGCCATGCAGATAAAATTAAGGCTTATGAAGCCGAGCGCATCCTCAAAATGCCTTGGCTTACGACACAATTGCCGTAATTTGTTGATTTAAGGGCCTTTCATGAAAATTGCAGTTCTCCCGGGCGATGGAATCGGCCCGGAAATCGTTGCTCAAGCCGTTCGCGTACTTCAGGCCTTGGGCCCAAAGTTTGATTTAGAGGAAGCCCCGGTGGGCGGTGCCGCATACGATGTAGCTAGTCATCCATTGCCGCCAGCAACTTTGGAGTTGGCTAAAAAGGCCGATGCTATTTTGTTTGGTGCAGTAGGTGATTGGAAATATGACACGCTTGCTCGTGAACTACGTCCAGAACAAGCTATCTTAGGTTTGCGTAAACACTTAGAGCTGTTTGCAAACTTCCGTCCAGCAATTTGCTATCCAGAGCTCACTGCAGCTTCAAGCTTAAAGCCTGAAATTATTGGCGGCTTAGATATTTTGATCGTACGTGAATTGAACGGAGATATTTACTTTGGTCAGCCACGTGGAATTCGTACATCCGAGTTACCGCTATTCAAAGGTGCACGAGAAGGCTTTGACACAATGCACTACAGCGAGCCGGAAGTAGAACGCATTGCTCATGTTGCGTTTGAAGCGGCACGTAAGCGTGGCAAAAAAGTATGTAGCGTTGATAAAGCTAACGTATTAGAGACTTCTCAGTTATGGCGTGAAGTGATGATTCGCGTATCTAAAGACTATCCAGATGTGGAGTTATCCCATATGTATGTGGATAACGCTGCGATGCAATTGGTGAAGGCACCCAAGGCTTTTGACGTCGTTGTCACAGGTAACCTCTTTGGCGATATTTTGTCCGACGAAGCAGCAATGCTTACAGGCTCGATTGGCATGCTACCTTCAGCCTCATTGGATAAGAACAATAAAGGCTTGTATGAGCCAAGTCATGGTTCAGCACCAGACATCGCTGGTAAAGGGATTGCGAACCCTTTGGCTACTATCTTATCGGCGGCAATGATGCTACGTTATTCCTTGGGAATGCCTGCAGAGGCTGATCGTATTGAAAAGGCCGTGCAAAAAGTATTGACACAAGGCTTGCGTACGGCTGACATTTATACCGAAGGAACGAAAAAGGTCACCACGGTACAAATGGGTGATGCGGTAGTAGCAGCCCTTGCGTAAAAAATTTATAGAAATATTACATAGTTCAAAATTTACTAGATAGTTAAATCATGGCAAATACAAAAACACCATTGGTAGGCTTAGTCGGTTGGCGCGGCATGGTTGGTAGCGTGCTCATGGAGCGCATGCTTGCTGAAAAGGATTTCGATTTAATCGAGCCTGTATTTTTTAGTACCAGCCAAGCAGGTGGTGAAGTGCCTTTGCTCAATGGTCAGAAAGTAAGCAAGAGCGAAAGCAGCTTGCAGGACGCGAATGACATCAAAGCATTGTCCCGTTGCGACATTATTCTGACTTGCCAAGGTGGCGACTACACCAATGACATCTTCCCTAAGTTGCGCGCAGCTGGTTGGAATGGTCACTGGATTGATGCTGCAAGCGCCTTACGCATGAAAGAGGACGCCGTATTAATTCTGGACCCTGTGAACCGTCCGGTAATTGATAAAGCCTTGGCTGCTGGTGGCAAGAACTGGATCGGCAGTAACTGCACTGTCAGCTTGATGATGATTGCGATGGGCGGCCTGGTAAAGGCCGACATGGTTGAGTGGATTAGTGCCATGACTTATCAGGCTGCATCTGGTGCTGGCGCACAGAATATGCGTGAGTTGCTCCTGCAAATGGGCGCTTTGCGTGACAGCGTAGCTACTGAATTGGCAGATCCTTCCTCATGGATTTTGGATATCGATCGTAAAGTGACTGAAACATTGCGCTCGTCTGATTTCCCGAAAAAGAATTTCCGTAACACTCCGTTGGCCGGTAGTTTGATTCCATGGATTGACGTACCGGTTGAGAATGGTCAAACGAAAGAAGAGTGGAAGGGTGGTGCTGAGTTCAATAAGATCTTGGGTCGTCCAGCATTCCGTACGCCAGGCAGCATTCCAGTGGATGGATTGTGCGTGCGCGTTGGTGCGATGCGCTGCCATTCACAAGGCCTGACCGTGAAGCTTAAGAAGGATATTCCCCTTAAGGAAATCGAAGCGATCTTGGCAAATGACAACCAGTGGGTCAAAGTAGTTCCCAATGATCGCGAAACAACTGAGCGTGACTTATCACCTGCAGCGGTGAGTGGAACTTTGACGGTGCCTATTGGTCGCCTACATAAATTAGCAATGGGCCCTGAGTACCTTGGCGCATTTACGGTTGGCGATCAGTTGCTGTGGGGTGCTGCTGAGCCACTTCGTCGTATGCTTCGCATCTTGCTCGAAAACTAAATCACTTTGATGTCACGTACAGCTCAATTTGGCTTCTGCAAAGCACTTTGCTTTATCTGGCTTAGTTGGGCTTGCTCAGCATGGGCGGTATCTTTGGGCTCACCTCAGCTGCAGTCGCGCCCTGGCGAGCCCCTGCGCGTAGAAATTCCGATCCGCATTGCGGCAGATGAGCAGATTGCACTAGAGTCGCTCAAAGTTTCTTTACCAAATAAGTCTTCTTATGAACGCCTTGGTGTTTCGCAAAAGATTCTAGATCTCAATCCGCAGGCGATGGTCTATCGCAATCGTACTGAGCAATTGATGATCCTGGTAGAGACTGTGAACGCAGTGCCGCTAAGCGATGATCCTTTTTTGGATGTGCTAGTAAATCTAAATTGGTCTAGTGGCAGTATTACCAAAACCTTTACCTTATTGATTGGCGATGCTCAGAAGGTGGTGGTCAAACCTGGGCAGACTTTATCTGAGATTGCGGCGCTCATGACTCCTCAGTTAGAGGGGGCAACACTCGATCAAACCATCATGGCGCTATACAGGGCGAATCCTGATGCCTTTGCTAGTGGCAGCATTAACCGTTTAGCTGCTGGCGCAGAATTGAATAAACCTAGTCAAGCGCTGTTGCGTTCGATTAGCCCAGTGGAGGCCAATCAGTTTGTTGCTGAAGCAAATGAACAATGGCGCTCTGAACAGGGTGGAAAAGCTGACAAAGGTCAAAGTGCTAATCCCTCTAAATCTGGCGCTTCTCCAGCTACCGAGTCGAGTGCAAAGGATCGTCTTAAGATTGGCTCTAGCGCAGAAGGCAATGAGCAAGAACGCCGCTATACCGAAAACTTAGTAGCTCAAGAAAAAGAATTAGAGCAAGCTAAAGCGCGGGTTGCTGAGCTTGAAAAGAATATTGCTGACTTGCAAAGCCTCTTAAATAAAACCAAAGAGAAAAAAGCAGTTGATAACAATTTTGGCTTGGGTGGATTTGGACCGGCCATATTGGCTATCGGGCTGATTACTTTAACTGGTTTGTTGCTATGGGCATTAGCCCGCAATGCGCGTCGCTCAGAAGCTTCTGTGTTTGAGGGGTCGGCGCCAGCAGCGGCTAAAGCTACGACTTCATCATCAGCCAGTGCATTTGAAATCCCAGAGCGCACTAAAGCACTTTTTGCCAGCATCGATTTGGATCTTTCAAAACCCGCCAAAGAAGTGCCTGCAGCAGTTGCTCAATTGATTCCCGCTACCGAGAGCAACCCGTTGGCTGATACCCTGCGTGTAAAACTAAACTTGGCGCGTGCCTACATCACGATTGAAGACTTCTCAGCGGCTAAAAAATCCTTGGAAGAAGTCATTCGCGTTAGTCACTCAGTAGATCCGACAATTACAGTTGAAGCACAAGCCTTATTGTCCGAGCTCTCCCATCGACAGGCTTAAGGTTAAGCGATGCGTATAGCGCTCGGCCTTCAATACGACGGTAGTCCCTATGCTGGTTGGCAGGTTCAGCATAATCACAATACCGTTCAAGCAGAGCTGGAAAAAGCCATCACTGCATTTATTGGAGAAGAAGCTAAAAGCTCTCCAGTACACACTATCACTGCTGGTAGGACGGATACTGGTGTTCATGCCTTAGGCCAAGTAGTTCATTTCGATACCAATGTTGAACGTGAAGATTTTTCTTGGGTGAGGGGAGTGAACTCTTTTTTGCCAGATTCAATCGTGGTGAATTGGGCTAAACCAGTTTCTGATGAATTTAGCGCTCGCTTTTCTGCATTTGAACGAACCTATATTTATGCATTACATGCAGGCCCATGCCGTTCGCCAATGGCCAGCACCCGCGCAGGTTATGTCATGCTGCCACCGGATCAATGGTTTGATATTGATGCCATGAAACAAGCTGCCCAATGTCTGATTGGGGAGCACGACTTCTCTGCCTTTAGATCTTCAGAGTGCCAAAGTAAGACGCCAGTCAAAACCATGTATGGCATTGACATCATCTCTGCTGAGCCTTGGTTATATTTTCGGTTTCGGGGCAATGCATTCTTGCATCACATGGTGCGCAATCTCGTAGGCTGCTTTTTGCAGATCGGCCGGGAAAAACAAAAGCCAGAGTGGATGGCGGAACTATTGGCTGCTAAAGATCGCAAACTTGCTGCGCCTACTTTCATGCCGGATGGCTTATATTTGGCCAAAATCGATTATCCCGAGGAGTTTGCTATCCCTGATCCATGGCTAGAGAACTCTTGGCTTCCTGCCAAGATCATGAATCCCTAAAGCTTTATCATTCATTTATGGGCTTACTGACACACTCTAAAGGGCGAACCCGAGTCAAAATCTGCGGTTTAAAGACCTCGGCAGACGTAGATGCAGCCGTTTTGGCTGGGGTCGATGCTGTTGGGTTTGTCTTTTATCCGCCCAGCGTTCGGGCTGTAACCCCCAATATCGCTGCCCAGCTTATTTCTAGGCTACCAGCAGGGGTGGATGCCGTTGGACTGGTTGTTAATCCAACAGATGAGGAGTTTGCTGCCATCCGTAGGGCCGCTTCGATTACCTTGTGGCAGTTTCATGGGGATGAGACCCCTGAAAGATGCGCTCAATTAGCCCAAGGCGAGCCTTGGATGAAGGCTGCACGCGTTGGTTCGGACTTCGCTTTTGATGAATTTTCCCTACAATACAGGGATGCAAACGCTTTTCTGCTGGATGCCCTCGTTGAGGGATATGGTGGAGGAGGCGTTCCTTTTGATTGGCAAGGAATTCCGCAGACATGGGTAAGCGAAAACGCGCCTCGGGTCGTTTTGAGTGGTGGATTGAACGCGCACAACGTGGGCGAGGCTATTGCTCGTCTGTATCCTTGCGCGGTTGACGTCTCTAGTGGCGTCGAAAGCAGCAGGGGTGTTAAAGATCCTGCGCTTATGGCTGACTTTGTAAAAGCAGTGCGCGCGGCAGATGCCAAAGCATCATCCTAATAATTTGCTGTAAATAAATCAAAAGAGGTAGCTATGTACGACAAGCCAGATGCACGAGGACACTTCGGTCCTTACGGCGGCGTGTTTGTTTCTGAGACACTGATGTATGCATTAGATGAGCTCAAAGAAGCCTATGCAAAATATCAACATGATCCAGAGTTTATTGAAGAGTTTCATTACGAGCTCAAGCACTTCGTTGGACGTCCATCACCGGTGTATCACGCTAAGCGTTGGAGTGAAATGCTCGGCGGTGCGCAGATCTATCTCAAGCGCGAAGATTTAAACCATACGGGTGCACATAAGATTAATAACGTGATCGGCCAGGCGATGCTGGCTAAGCGGATGGGTAAGCCACGCATTATTGCTGAGACAGGGGCGGGGCAGCACGGCGTTGCCACAGCAACCATTTGCGCTCGTTTCGGTTTAGATTGCACGGTCTATCAAGGCTCTGTGGATGTGGCCCGTCAGGCGCAAAACGTATTTCGTATGAAATTGCTGGGCGCTAAAGTGGTTCCCGTCGAGTCTGGCACTAAGACATTAAAAGATGCCTTGAATGAAGCGATGCGCGATTGGGTAACCAATGTGGATAACACTTTTTACATTATTGGTACTGTCGCAGGACCTCATCCTTATCCGATGATGGTGAGAGATTTTCAAAGCGTGATTGGTGAAGAGTGCAAAGTGCAAATGCCAGAGATGACAGGTCATCAACCTGACTTTGTGTTGGCTTGCGTTGGTGGTGGCTCAAACGCGATGGGTATCTTCTATCCATACATTGATTTCCCAGAAGTGAAATTAGTCGGTGTTGAAGCTGCCGGACATGGTCTTGGTAGCGGTTTACATTCTGCGGCACTGTGCGTTGGTAAGCCAGGCGTACTTCATGGCAATCGCACCTACTTATTGCAAGATGAGAATGGTCAAATCTCAGAAACCCATTCTGTTTCTGCTGGTATGGACTACCCCGGTGTTGGCCCTGAGCATGCCTGGTTAAAAGATTCTGGCCGGGCTGACTATGTCGCCATTACTGACGAAGAGGCTCTAAAAGCCTTCCATGATTGCTGTCAAATTGAAGGGATCATTCCTGCATTGGAGTCTTCGCATGCCATCGCTTATGCCTGCAAGCTTGCTAAGACCTTGCCCAAAGACAAGACCATCTTGGTTAACCTCTCAGGCCGTGGAGATAAAGACATGCATACCGTTGCACAAGCAACAGGATCAGAAGGTTAAGAAATCGTATGTCAAAAATTACTGCACTCTTTAAAGAGTTAAAAGCTACAGGTAAAAAAGGATTAATTCCTTTTATTACTGCGGGTGACCCTGATCCAAAGCAGACTGTTGAATTGATGCACGCTTTAGTTCGTGGTGGATCAAGTGTGATTGAGTTGGGTGTGCCATTCTCTGATCCGATGGCTGATGGCCCAGTTATTCAGAGATCGTCCGAGCGTGCATTGACTCATGGCGTCACATTGCACTCTTGTTTGGAGATGGTTAAAGAGTTTCGCAAACAAGATACAAGCACTCCTGTAGTACTCATGGGTTATGCAAATCCAGTTGAACAAATGGGAGCAGAGCGCTTTGCAACAGAAGCTAAGGCAGCAGGTGTAGACGGAGTTTTAATCGTAGATTACCCCCCAGAGGAGTGCGTTGATTTTGCTGCTCATATGCGGGTTGCCGGAATTGATCCTATTTTCTTATTGGCACCAACTTCATCAAATGAGCGCATTAAAGAGGCTGCCAAAATTGCTTCTGGTTATATCTATTACGTCTCCATGCGAGGAGTCACTGGGGCATCCCATCTCAATACGCAGGATGTGGCAAGCATCATTCCTAAAATTCGCGAGGAGACCGATATTCCAATTGCTGTAGGCTTCGGTATTAGCGATGCTGCCAGTGCCAAGGCGGTATCTTCCAGTGCTGATGCAGTAGTGATTGGCAGTCGAATCATTCGTCTTTTGGAGGATGCACCCCCAGGGCAGGCAGTACAATCATTGGAAACCTTCATTCGTGAGATTCGCGACGCATTGGATAGTTAAAACTAATGAGCTGGATAGATAAATTACTCCCACCCCAAATTCAACATACTGATCCTGCCAATCGCAAATCAGTACCGGAGGGTTTGTGGGTTAAATGCCCAAGTTGTGAAACTGTTCTCTACAGCACTGACATCGAAGCTAATTTATCAGTTTGTCCAAAATGCAGTCATCACATGCGTATCGGTGCGCGTCAACGTTTGGATAGTTTGTTGGATCCAAAAGGTCGCTATGAAATCGGTGCGGATATTTATCCAACCGATCCACTGAAATTTAAAGACTCCAAGAAATATCCAGACCGCATTAAAGAAGCAAATGATGCTTCTGGTGAATCAGAAGCCTTGATTGTGATGGGTGGAAAAATTGAAACCATTCCCGTAGTTGCTGCCTGCTTTGAATTTCAGTACATGGGCGGCTCAATGGGTTCAGTGGTAGGCGAGCGTTTTGCTCGGGGAGTTCAAGAAGCCATTAACAAGAAATGCGCGTTTATCTGCGTCACCGCTACTGGTGGCGCACGCATGCAAGAGAGCTTACTGTCTTTATTCCAGATGGCTAAGACCAATTCTATGTTGACCTTGCTATCTAAAAAAGGCTTGCCTTACATCAGCGTTCTAACCGACCCCACCATGGGCGGTATTTCTGCCAGCTTTGCTTTTATGGGTGACGTCGTGATGGCAGAGCCAAAAGCCTTGATCGGTTTTGCTGGTCCACGCGTGATCGAACAAACTGTGCGTGAAAAATTGCCAGAAGGTTTCCAGCGCTCAGAATTCTTGATGCAAAAGGGTGGTATCGACATGATTGTGGATCGTCGCCAAATGCGTGCTGAAATTGCGCGTTTACTTGCATTGCTGCAAAAACTTCCTGAACCTGCAATCGCGGGTAGCTCAGCCGTTTAAGCGCTTGAGCACTGCACACCAAGCTCCAATTCTGTTTACTAGCCTCGAGGCCTGGCTTAGTCACCTCGAAACAGCCCACCCTGTGGGCATCGATATGGGGCTTGAGCGTATCAATCGTGTCAAAGCAGCGCTAGATCTTCACTTCGACTGTCCTGTTATCACCGTTGCCGGAACTAATGGCAAAGGCTCAACCTGTGCCTTCTTAGAAAGCATCTTGCTTTCGTCTGGCTATCGCGTAGGTTGTCATACATCGCCGCACTTACTGAGTTTTAATGAGCGCGCTCGTGTGAATGGTGAAGAGGTGAAAGACGCTATTTTGCTAGAGCACTTTGCTGCAGTAGAAAAAGCCCGTGTGAGTCTGGTTGATGCCCCCACGTTAACGTATTTTGAGTTCACTACTTTAGCAATCATGCATTTGTTTGCAACTTCGAATTTAGATGCAGTAGTGCTTGAGGTTGGAATGGGTGGGCGATTAGACGCCGTCAATATCGTCGATGCAGACTGCGCGATTGTGACTAGTATTGATATTGATCATGCCGACTTTCTAGGTGGTACGCGTGAAGCAATTGGCTTGGAAAAAGCTGGCATCTTCCGCCCTGGCCATATCGCTGTTTGTGGTGATCCCATGCCGCCGCAATCACTTATCGACTATGCAGAAAAGCTCGGATGTGATCTCTGGTTGCAAGGGCGGGACTATAACTTCCAGGGTGATAAACAACAATGGGGTTGGGCAGGGCGAAAAAAACGCTTTAGCGGACTCGGCTACCCCGCATTGCGTGGGGCCAATCAGATTCTGAATGCATCGGCAGTTATTGCTGCCCTGATGGCTTTACACCAGCGTCTTCCAGTAAGTGCGCAAGATATTCGTAATGGCTTTGCCCTGGTGGAATTGCCGGGGCGCTTTCAGGTACTTCCAGGCCAGCCTACAGTGGTGTTGGATGTTGCCCATAATCCCCACGCAGCAGCTACCCTTGGCCAAGGTCTGGACAAAATGGGTTACCACCCCTACACATATGCCATTTTTGGGGCTATGGCCGATAAGGATATTGAGGGGGTGATTAAGCCCCTCATCAATGTCGTGGATTTCTGGTTTTGCACCGATTTACCAACCCCAAGAGCTGCCTCAGGAAAGGCTTTGGCTGAGAAGCTTGAGGCCTTGGGGGTTAAGCCCCAGAATGGCGCTGACGGTGGTATCGAAATCTTTGAAAATCCTGCCTCAGCGTATCAAAAAGCGCTATCTGTGGCTGGTGAGGGTGATAGAATTGTCATCTTCGGATCCTTCTATACCGTTGCCGGCGTAATGGCTTATCGAAACAACCAGGCGCATTGATCCATGATTCGTTTACCGAGCTTTTTTAAGCGAAAAACACAGACTGATGACCTTGAATTAGGTTCAGTAGGGCGTCGCGCAAGCAAACGTCCAGCCCCTCGCAGTTTCCAACGCGCAGTCGAGGCTGAAGAGCTCGCTCTCACAGAAGATCCAGAACAACAAAGAGCACGCCATCGTTTAATTGGCGCTGCTGTATTAGTGCTCATTGCAGTGGTGGGATTGCCCCGTATTTTGGATAGCAAGCCAAAGCCAGCGCCTAACGATATTGCTGTCAATATCGTAACGAGCCTACCAATGCCGGGAGCCGAAACAAAACCAGAAGCAAAGGCGGAAGAAAAGCCTAAAGCGGATGCTCCAGCTGAGGCTCCTAAGGTAGTTACACCTGCCCCAGAGGCTAAAGCAGAAACTAAGACTGAACCAAAGCCTGAGCCCAAGCCAGACTCAAAAGTAGAAGCTAAGTCTGCACCTGCAGTCAGCAAACCGCCTGCTTTGGGATTAGCTGCTGGCGAGGAAGTAGTGGCTGCTTCTGCTGCAAAACCCAAAGTAGATGATGTGAGCAAACCAAGTGCGCCTAGTACTAGCTCAAATGGTTCCGGTAAATACGTAGTTCAGATTGGTGCATTCGCATCAGAAGATAACGTAAAAGCATTGGTAGCAAAGCTTAAAAGCCAAAAGATTCCAAGTTATGTTTTAAATAAAACACGTCCCGATGGAACTAAGCTTTTTCTTCTCCGTGCTGGCCCATTCACCGACAAGGATGCGGGTGAGGCGGCACAAAAGAAAATTAAAGCAATGGGCTTGACCCCAAATCTTGTCGAGACTGGTAAGCAGTAATGGAATACTTATCCACCCTAAAGTTAACATCGGTCGATTACTTCACCCTAGTCGTACTCTTGGTATCTGCATTGGTGGGTATCTCGCGTGGCCTGTTTAAGGAAGTTCTCGCACTAGCATCATGGTTTGTTGCCGCTTGGGTTGCATATCACTACAGCAACTATCTCTCAACTGAGTGGCTCTCAACTTTCCATCTCGATGAGTTATTGAGTCTTGGTTTAAGTTGGTTGATTCTATTTGTATTAACGCTAGTCATCTGTGGATTGTTCGGTGGAGTGGTGCAAAAGATCATACTGTCAGCGGGTTTGAGCTTGACCGATCGGTTTTTAGGTTTGGTATTTGGATTGTTGCGTGGTGGTTTGATTGTGGTGGTGCTTGCTACTCTTGCTGCCTTAACACCTATCCCGCAAAGTATGGCGTGGAAAAATGCCATCACCAGACCAGCCATTGATGTGGCTACTGGATTAATTAAAGGCTGGTTACCAGCTGATTGGGCAAAGCAATTGAGTGATGCGGTGCCCAAAGTTACCCCAACCATTACTCCTAAATTAACAATAGGAATCTAGAGATATGTGCGGCGTCGTCGGAACTGTTTCCCACTCCCCAGTAAATCAACTTCTCTACGATGCTTTGTTGCTCTTGCAACATCGCGGTCAAGATGCGGCTGGTATCGCCACCATGAATGGTAATTCGTTCACGATGCATAAAGCGAATGGCTTGGTACGAGATGTTTTTAGAACTCGTAATATGCGCAGCTTGGTAGGTAATGCTGGCATCGGTCAAGTGCGCTACCCAACTGCTGGTTCCGCTAGTAGCGAAGAAGAGGCGCAGCCGTTTTACGTTAGCGCTCCTTACGGAATTATCTTGGCACACAACGGTAATCTCACGAATGCGCCAAGTCTGCGCGTAGAGATGGCTTACCGTGACCGTCGCCATATTAATACCAGCTCGGATACTGAGGTACTGTTAAACGTATTGGCTGATGAACTCCAAAAAGAGACCAACAGCGCCGCTTTAGATGAAACTGCTATGTTTAATGCAGTTACTGGTGTAGCTAGTCGTGTTAAGGGCTCCTATGCAGTGGTTTCTTTGATTGCGGGTTACGGCTTATTAGCCTTCCGCGATCCGTTTGGTATTCGTCCTCTGTGTATTGGTCGTATTGATACACCACAAGGTCCGGAGTGGATGGTGGCATCTGAGTCCGTGGCCCTAGAGGGTCTTGGCTTTACCTTTGTTCGTGACGTGAATCCTGGCGAAGCGATCTACATTGATTTAGATGGCAACTTCTACACCCGTCAGTGCGTAGCAAATGCAGTTCTGATGCCTTGCATCTTTGAATACGTCTACATGGCTAGACCAGACTCCACTATTGATGGTGTTACCGTTTACAACGTACGCATGCGGATGGGTGATTACTTAGCTGAAAAGATTCGCAAAGAGACTGACGTTTCTGAGATTGATGTAGTCATGCCAATTCCGGATTCGAGCCGTCCTGCTGCGATGCAGGTAGCCAAGAACTTAGGCGTAGATTATCGCGAAGGCTTTTTTAAGAACCGTTATATCGGTCGCACCTTTATCATGCCTGGTCAAGCGATGCGTAAGAAGTCTGTTCGTCAGAAACTTAATGCTATGCATGTTGAATTTAAAGACAAAACAGTTTTGATAATTGACGACTCAATTGTGCGCGGTACAACCTCATTTGAGATCGTACAAATGGCACGCGAGTCTGGTGCTAAGAAGGTGATCTTTGCATCTGCCGCGCCACCAGTTCGCTTCCCGAATGTATATGGCATCGATATGCCAACGCGTAGTGAGTTAGTCGCTTATGGTCGTACCGATGAAGAGATTAATAAGATGATTGGTGCAGATCAGCTAATCTATCAAAGTGTTGAAGATATGAAGCAGGCGGTGAGGGATATCAATCCTAACATTCAGAACTTTGAAGCTTCTTGTTTTGATGGCCATTACATCACTGGCGATATTAATGAATCTTATTTGGATGCTTTAGAGGCACAGCGCAATTCTTCTGCCGCCAAGGCCGATCGTCAGCGTGATTCCAGTGATTTCGCCCGTTCCCAGCTCCATCTGCATTTGGCTACTGAAGACTAAAAAGCGACATGAAATTGCCTCACTCGAGGCAATTCCACAATTCGGTGTCAAAATAGCAGTATGAAGAGTAAAACCACACGTAAAAAGCCTGATTTTTCTAAACTAGCGCTTGAGACCTTAGCGGTTCGCGCTGGCACTCGTCGTACCGCTGAATATCAAGAACATTCAGAGGCAATGTTTCTCACGTCTAGCTTTTGCTTTGATAGTGCTGAATTGGCTGCCGATGGCTTTGCCCATGCAGATCAAGGCTTCATCTATTCACGCTTTACCAATCCAACGGTCAGCATGTTTCAAGATCGCTTGGCTGCCCTTGAGGGTGGCGAAGCTTGTATTGCTACTGCCTCTGGAATGTCAGCCATTCTGACAATGGCGATGGCCCATTTACAAGCGGGCGATCATGTCGTTTGCTCGCGCTCGGTATTTGGTGCAACAATTCAATTGTTTACTAATATCTTGGGTCGGTTTGGAGTAACTACAACCTATGTGGATTTGGCTGATACTAAGTCATGGCAGGCCGCTGTCCAGCCGAACACTAAACTCTTTTATTTGGAAACGCCATCCAACCCCTTGACCGAGATTGCAGATATCAAAGCAATTTCGAAGATTGCCAAAAAAGCAGGCGCATTATTTGCTGTGGATAACTGCTTCTGCACCCCAGCCTTACAAAAGCCATTAGCACTGGGTGCTGATGTAGTCATTCATTCGGCAACGAAGTATTTAGATGGTCAGGGCAGAGTAGTTGGCGGTGCAATTGTGGGTAGTAATGATTTTGTCATGGGTAAAGTGTTCCCATACGTGCGCACTGCAGGACCAACACTCTCAGCATTTAATGCTTGGGTATTTCTAAAAGGCCTAGAGACTTTAGAGCTTCGCATGAAGCAGCAGAGTGCTAATGCGCTTGCCTTGGCGCAATGGCTTGAGAAGCAGCCGGGCGTGGAGCGTGTGTATCATCCTGGCCTCAAATCACACCCACAACACGCTTTGGCAATGCGCCAGCAAAAGGCGGGTGGTGCCATCCTGTCTTTCACCCTAAAGGGTGGGAAGAGAGCTGCATTCAAACTCATCAATCAAACCAAGCTTTGTTCTATTACCGCAAACTTGGGTGATACGCGCACAACGATTACCCATCCCGCAACCACAACGCATTGTCGTGTAACACCGGAAGCTCGCCAAGCCGCCGGAATCACTGACGGCCTAGTGCGTATTGCAGTTGGTCTTGAAAATATCATCGATTTGAAGAGCGACCTGGTTGGCGGACTCAAAAAATAATCAAGTCCACCAGGATAGGCCCATGGGTTTCTCGGACGCTACTCAATTCTGGAATGAACGCTTCAATAAAGAAGAGTTCATTTTTGGAAAAGAGCCCAATGAATATTTGGTTGAAAAAACCCATCAATATCTCAAGCCAAACAATAAAGTTCTTTGTATCGCCGACGGCGAAGGGCGTAATGGTGTTTGGTTAGCGAAGCAGGGAATGCATGTCATTGGTTTTGATGCGTCTGATATTGCCTTATCCAAGGCAAATCAGTTTGCCAGAGAGAATCAGGTCAAAGTTGAGTATTCATTCTCAGACACAGACAGCTTTGCTTGGCATGCGAATGCTTATGATGCAGTCGTAGCTATCTTTATCCAGTTTGCTGATGCACCAATGCGTGAACGCATTTTTCAAAAAGTTTACGAGACGCTTAAACCCGGTGGGATCTTTATTCTGCAGGGATACACACCTAAGCAACTCGAATACAAGACAGGTGGTCCATCTCTTATTGAGCACCTCTATACAGAAGAGCTCATATCTGATCTAGTGAAAGACTTGCAGATCCTAGAAATTTGCTCTTATGAGAAAGAATTGTCCGAAGGTCCAAGACATACTGGAATGTCTGCTTTATTGGGCTTGGTGGCTCAAAAGCAGCCTTAAAGCATACCCAGCATTTAGCCTAATATTTGGGTATAAAATGTTATTTATGCAATCTCGCAAAAGATCTCTCACGATTCTTATTTGCCTCTTCTTGATATCTTTTAAGGTAGCGGCTAGCAGCATCTTTATTGATACTGCTATTGAGCGCATCCAAATGCATCACACTTCATTTGCTAGTCATGTCTCCGATCAAGGTCGTCATAGTAATGGGCCTGCAGATGGGGAGCAGCAGTCTCACACTCTATTTTTAATGAGCCATGTCACTGCGTATATCAGCGATATTGGTATTACTGTTTATTTACCATTGATATCCGAGTTTAAATTCCTAGTAACAAGTCAAGTTTTGTTTACTCAAAACTTCCCGGATTCAGCATTTAAACCTCCCAAAGCTTAAGCCTAATTTTATTAGGTAGGAGGCGTCTTAATAGCGTCCTCTTTTTTGCTTATTGGCTGCTATCGTAGCCATTGATGGGGAATCACACCATGTATCAGTTTCTAAAGGCATTGCCATTGGCAATTCTTATTCTATTTGTTTCAGCATGCAGTAGCGTTAAATTAGATGATGCTAATAATGTAGCCACTGTCAACGCTAATAGCTCTTCCTCTTATGATCCGATTAGCGATCCTAAGTCTAGCGTGTATGGCAAGCGATCGATTTATTTTGAGTTTGATAGCTATACCGTTGATCCGAAGTACGTTTCTACCATCTCTGCTCACGCTTCATATTTAAAGTCTTTGCCCAAGCAAAAAATATCGATGATTATTCAAGGCAATACGGATGATCGCGGGACGGCCGAGTACAACTTGGCTTTAGGTCAGAAACGCTCAGAGGCTGTTAAGAAGGCATTGTTAGCCCAAGGGGTGAGTGAGCTTCAAATTGAGGCAGTCAGCTTTGGGAAAGAAAAGCCAGTCAATTCAGCGCAAACCGAAGCGGCTTTTAAAGAAAATCGCCGCGCTGATTTTGTCTATCAATAAATGAATCGGTTAAAACTATGAAAAATATATTTAAATTAAGCCTATTGTTTATTACCCTCTTGGGTGGTTGTGCCGCAAATAATGCCCCCCTAAACTCCGCACAAGTTGTCAATGGATCTGCGCCAATTTCAAAAGGAGTCCCAGTGCATTCTGCGGATGTAGCAAAGCGACTCAACGACTGCATTATTAAAAGCAACCAAAGTACAGATGCTTTATTGGTTGATAGTCAGATCATATCTGTTACTAGAAATAACCCCTACGCAAAAGCACTCTTTAGTTCGACTGATAAGTTGACAGATCAGCAGGCCAAGGCATTAGCGAATTATTTGTCTGAAGCTAATACATGTCGTCCTATTGCGCTAGAGGGGTTAACGCCTGAAATGACATCCCTTTATAACGAATTTTTTAAGAATATTGACACCGTCTATGCAGACCTCATTGCTAAAAAGATCTCAATAGGGGTGGCCAATCAAGAAAGACAACTACTCATCCAAGATGCTCACATGAAACGTCTGGCCCTTCAGTCTAAAAAGAGCTAAAAGCCATGGCTAGGTATAAATTTCAATGCCGCTCTTGTAAGTTTGAGTGCATTAGCGGCATCGGTAGAGAGCTTGGACTACATTCGTCTAGAGTGGCAATGGTCTGCAAATCTTGTGCAGCTATCGATACGTATACGGTAGCCCACTCAGGTAGTATCAATACTGAAATCAGTATGCCACCAATTTGCACTTCCTGCCACTCAAGCAGCCACTTGTCGGAATGGGATGGTCTTACTTGCCCACATTGCCAAATGAAGATGAGGGCTTTGGGTGGGGATGTTGACGCTGAGAGGCCCTTTAAATATTGGTGAAGAAAATTTAAAGCCTAAGTCACCCTCTGAGACACTAATTTAAATATATTAACTGGCTTCTCTGAATCTTCGTGGGTCATTGATTGGTCTAAGCGGCATAATGTGAATTTTGCCGCTATCAATTTCTAGGTGAGCAATCTCGCCTACCTTTAATGACAAGCGCTTTACTTCAGCAGCGGATGCTTCCCAAACCACCGCATGTCCACCCTCAAGAGTGCGTAACTGAATAACGGCAATTTGCCCTAGGGTGCTTAATTGTTCAACTATGACCTCTACCGAGAGTGTGCTCTTATCGGCATTAAGACTCAATCCCTCTGCAGTAATCACCCAGGCTACAGGAGTATTTGGTGGGATTTTACCTTTATCGACAACATTAAAAATCTGCTGACAACCATTCCAGGTAAGCTTGCCTGCCGTAAATATGCCTTCAAACTTATTGTTGATGCCAACAAGCTCTGCGACGCGGGAGTTACGAGGACGCTCAAATAGGACTTGTGGAGGTGCAGTTTGTAGACCAACGCCTTGATCAATCACTGTAATTCTGTCGGCCAATAAATCTGCTTCACGCAGATCATGCGTGACTAGCAGAATCGGAATATTTAAATCTTTCCGTAACGCCGCCAGTGTTTTGTATAGACTTTGACGTGTTGGCGCATCAATCGCCGAGAAGGGTTCATCAAGCAATAGTATTTTCGGGGTGCGTGCTAGTGCTCTTGCTAAAGCAACCCGTTGCTGTTGACCGCCAGAGAGTTGGCTGGGCATTCGATTGGCGAGTTCGCCGATACCCATGCGCTCCAACCACTGTTGAGCTAGCTGCTTACGCTCAGAAACTTCTGGTAGCGAGTTATACAAAGGAATGCAGACATTTTCAAGTGCAGTTAAGTGTGGAAATAGCGCGTATTGCTGAAATATAAATCCACAGGAGCGCTCGGCAGGGCTCAGTGATACTTCAACTCCACCAATCTCGGTTGCTTCAAACCATAACTGTCCATCGCATTCAATTTTGCCGGTGTGAGCATTATTGAGACCAGCAATTGTCCGAAGTGCAGTGGTCTTACCGCTACCTGAGGGGCCGACTAAAGCGTGCAACTCTCCTGGAGTGCACTCAATATTGAGCTGCAGGGGATTTGGGATCGCCTGAGAAATCTTGACCTTAAGCATTAGACCTCCCATCTCTTGGGGGGTGAAGGATGACGCCCAAAGACGCCATAAGAAAGGGCAATAGCTACTAGCGATGTTCCAAGCAATATTAAGGACAGTAGACCAGCACCAGTAGTATCAAAACTTTGCACCTTGTCATAGATTGCTATGGATACCGTTTTAGTTTCTCCCGGGATGGCACCCCCAACCATGAGAATTACACCGAATTCACCAAGGGTATGTGCAAAGGTGAGAACGGCTGCACTAGTGATGCCGCGCCATGCCAACGGCAATTCAATAAGGCGAAAGATTTGCCAATTAGACAGCCCGCTGACTTGTGCTGACTCCAGGATTTCAGGCTGAATTGACTCAAACGCTCTTTGTATTGGCTGAATGGCAAATGGCAAGTTAACAATGAGGGAGGCTATGAGTATTCCGGTAAATGAAAATACGAGTGGGATACCAAAAAAGCTTTTGCCTCCTAGACCTACCAAAAGGTAATAGCCCAAAACAGTAGGTGGTAGCACCAAGGGAAGTGCAAGCAAGCCCTCAATCCAAGATCTGCCTTTGCGCATCCTTTGAAGTGTGTGGGCTACCCACATCCCAAATGGAATGATGAGGACTAGGGTCCATAGTGCTAGCTTTAGAGATAGAAAAAGGGCATCGATATCAATCACAATTGCATTGTATTGCTATTATTGGATGCCAATACACCCTTAGAGTCCCGCCTAATTACAAACGCATGAAAACTATAGAAATCAAAAAAGCCTGGAATGGCAATAGTAATTGCGAAGCATGCTCTATTAGGAGTTCTGCGTTATTTGCCGAGCTCAATGAGGAAGACTTTTCTAAGATTCATAGCCCAATAGATGATTTGAGCTTTGAAGCTCATGCAAATATATATGCTCAAGGAGACTCAGCCCAATCCTTATATACCTTACGTGAGGGATACATTAAATTACTTCACGTTAATTCAGATGGATCAAGTCGAATAATTCGGGTGGTGCTACCCGGAAACTTATTCGGAATGGAGGCTCTATTGGGTGAGCGTTACGAGCATTCTGCAGTTGCCCTTACGAATGTACATTTATGCCAAATCCCCAAATCCATCATCTCTTCATTAGGTGAAGAGTCTCCAAGACTTCATCGACAAATAGTTAAGAAATGGGGGGAGGCCTTATCTCAATCTGAGTCATGGTTCTCTGAAATCAATACCGGAAGAATTGAGGTCCGGCTAGCTCGCTTCCTATTGAAGCTTGCTAGAGAGTCTGGGTCCTTTGCTGTTGCTCCCTTATTCAGGCGTGAAGATATGGGACTTATGATGGATGTTAAATTTGAAACGATTAGCAGGGCATTGGCATCCATGTCCGAGCAAGGCCTTATCTCAAATGTTAGCAAGCTTTCTGTCCAAATTCCGAGCATTGATGCGCTGCGTACTTTTTCGGAACGTGGCCTTTAATTACTTCCAAAAAGAAAGGCTGCCGAAGCAGCCTTAGCATTTAAAACGAGCTAAATTACGCTTTTTTAGCATAAGCAGAGCACCAACCTTTAGAGGATACTTGCTTGCCAGCAAATAACGGGCAACCACCAGCGGCAGCATCAGTTTTGCCCTGGAATAATGCGCAGTTACTGCACTGTTGACCAGCGGCGTATTTGGCATACTTTGCTTTATCTACCTTGGTGGCATCAGACTTATATCCCAAACCAGCAGCTTGTGGATCAGCTTCGGCGACCATTGCTTGAGCTTGTGCTTTACCGTTCAGGGCTAAGGTACAGGCGCCAGCAGCAGACAAAATCATAAATTGACGACGGGTTGGTTTCATATATTTCTCCGGGTTAAGTAAAGCATTTATAGATAAGACTGAGTGCAACTAAAAATGTAAAGATAGAAAAAATTTGCTGAATTCTTGGACCGCTAATCTTTTTCTCAAGAACTTTGCCAATTAATAAACCTACAAGTGAGCCGATAGCAAAGGGGAGTGCAATCGTCAAATCTAATATCCCCGTAGCTAAAGATACAAATGCACCTCCAGCTGAGACTATGGCAAGAACGCCTAGTGATGTTGCCACTATCGCTTTCATCGGTAGATCGGTAAATTTTTTAAGCGAAGGAACGATGATGAAGCCTCCCCCGACTCCTAATAATCCAGACAAGAATCCTGCGCATGCGCCAGCAAACATAAGGGATCTGGCGCAGGGGACAGTCCAGATTAATTTACCGATTGACATGTCTAATTGACATGGAGGCGGTTTTCTCAAAACAGGGGCAGTTCCAGCAATCATTTGCATTGCTTGTACAAACATTCTTGAAGATACATAAATCAGCACCGCGCTAAACATCAATAGCATTGGTGTATTTGGTGCACGTTGCGAAACCCATAATCCAAGAGGGGAGAGAATCAGGCCAAATACGGCCATAAACATTGCTGCTTTATAGCGCAATACCCTTTCTTTTAAGCCAATCAGGGCTCCGACGCTCGCTGACAGGGCAATCGCACTGAGAGCAATTGGCCCCGCCTCAGAAATTGGCATATGAAAAGCAAATACCAACAATGGAACAGAAAGTATTCCACCGCCTGCGCCGGTTAACCCCATCAAGACACCGATAAAAATGCCTAAGGCTGGTGCGAGAAAAAAATGCTCCATTACTTAGTTTTCAAATGGTCTAGCTAACCATTCTCTACCCTTGAGCATGGCATTCCAATAGAGCCAAGGAAGCACATCTTTTTTCAAGATCCACGCAAGCTTGGTCGCCTTTAAAGGATTGATTAACCATGGGAAGGTAGGCAAAAGTTTGCCTCCGAAGCCGAATTCCGCAAGCACAATTCTTCCTCTCTCAACAGTGAGCGGGCAGGAGCCATAACCGTCATATTTGAGAGGCATTGCTAGTTGATTTTTATGGGCCAATAAGTTTTCCGCAACCACAACAACTTGTTTTCTAGCAGCGGCAGCTGTTTTTGAATTAGGTGATGAACAGCAGTCACCTAAGCCAAATACATTTGGATAGCGAGTGTGTTGTAGGGTGAATTGATCAACCTCCACCCAACCTGATGAGTCGGCTATTGGGCTTGCCTTTACACAGTCTTGTGGCCCTTGCGGCGGAACAACGTGAAGCATATCGAATGATTTTTCTACTTGCGTGGAATTGCCATCAGCATCTTTTACCGCAAATGTTGCCTTCTTGTTTGGCCCATCAACTGAGATGAGATTGCAATTGAAATTCAATATGGCGTTATATTTTTTAACGTACTCCATCAGCGGCGGCACAAAATCTGCTACACCAAATAAAGCAGCACCAGCATTATTGAGTTCAACTTCTATATTTTTGAGATTACCTTGTTGTTCCCACTCATAGCAAGATAGATACATTGCTTTTTGTGGTGCACCCGGACATTTAATTGGCATTGGTGGTTGAGTAAAGATTGCTTTGCCAGATTTCATGTTCTTGACTAGCTCCCATGTATAGGGAGAGTAGTCATAACTGTAGTTTGATGTCACACCATTTTTCCCAATAGTGTCTATCAAGCCAGGGATGGCATCCCAACTTGTTTTCAATCCAGTTGCTACCGCGAGATATTTGTATTTGATGGGCTCGCCACGGGCAACATTTACTTCATTGGCATCTGGACTAAAGCCAGTGATTTTGTCTTTAATCCAGGTGACTCCTTTGGGTATAACGTCTTTAGTATTTCTCTTGCTATCTTTGACATTAAATGCGCCCCCACCGACCAAGGTCCAGGACGGCTGATAGTAGTGAACTTCAGATGGCTCTATGACGCCGATTTTTAGCGCTTGATCACGATTTTTCAAGCTTGCAGCAAGCCCTAATCCTGCCGCTCCGCCTCCAGCGATCAGGACGTCATAGACTGTATTCTGTGGCTGATGACTCATCTTTTCTCTCTTTCTATTCAATGGTTATATAGCTGACTTTTCTATATAACTAAAAGTAATACACATATAAGGGTTAGTAATAGGTGTATTTTTACCAGCATTATTAAATAATTGCACCTAGAAAAATTACTTAGGTGAATGAGAGATGAACCCAGTCGTAAAAGGCTTTTTTGATCCAGATACTTGGACGGTTACTTACGTTGTTTACGAGAAAGCGGGTTCTAAATGCATCATCATCGATTCAGTATTGAGCTATGACCCCAAGTCAGGGCGAACCCATACCAAGATGGCGGATCAGGTCGTTGAGTTTGTAAAACAGAATGATCTAAAAACCGAGTGGATTCTAGAAACTCATGCTCATGCAGATCACGTTACTGCGGCCCCTTATCTAAAAACTAATTTAGGTGGCAAAGTTGCCATTGGGGACCACATTTCATTAGTGCAGGGCGTTTTCAAGAGTATTTTCAACTTAGAAAACGCATTTCCAACAGATGGATCTCAATTTGATCATCTTCTCAAAGATGGCGAGGAGGTTTATTTTGGCAATTTGAGTTTCAAGGCGATCTTTGTGCCCGGCCACACCCCAGCCTGTATGGCATATCAAGTCGGCGATGCAATTTTTGTGGGTGACACAATGTTTATGCCAGACGTCGGAACAGCCCGTTGTGATTTCCCCGGCGGTGATGCCCATGTCCTCTACCAATCGATGAAGAAAATTTTGAGTTTTCCGACGCAAACTCGTTTATTCATGTGCCACGACTATCCCCCTAATAATCGTCCCGTTCAATTTGAAACTACCGTTGCGGAACAGAAAAAGTCCAACATTCATATGCATGATGGCATTACTGAAGAGCAATTCATTGAAATGCGCACAAAACGTGATGCCACCTTAGAAATGCCCGTTCTGATTCTTCCTGCGATTCAGGTCAATATTCGCGCTGGTGAGTTTCCGCCAAAAGAAGAAAACGGAATTGCATATCTGAAGATCCCGGTGAATGCAGTCTAAGAATTTAAGTAAGAATTCAATTGAAGGAGTGTCGTTGTAATGGCAGATCAAAAACGTAGAGGTCAAATTAAGCAAGCGCCTGAGAACTTTGTTTCTCAAGATCTCATTGCTGACCTTAACCAAAATGGTATGGATGATACCCGGCGTGGCTTTATGCGCTCAGGCTTTATGGCTGCAATTGGTGGGGCAGTTGGTTTGGGTTCATCTCTAAATGTCTTGGCAGCTGGTGAGGGAGACCCTGCCATTTTAGAGAAGCAAGTATGGCAAACAACACTGGGAAAAAATGTTGCTACGATGCCCTATGGAACCCCATCTATTTATGAGGCAAATTTAATTCGCCGTGAATCTCCTGGTCTAACAAGAGTATCAGCGGCATCTGTTGCGTTTACCCCATTGCAGGGCTTATTCGGAATCATTACACCTAATGGACTGCATTTTGAACGACAGCATCAGGGCTGGTACAACGTTGACCCTGAAAAGCATCGCTTAATGGTGAATGGCTTGGTTAAACATAACCGCGTTTTCACGATGAATGATTTAATGCGCTTACCGTCGGTCTCACGCATTCACTTTATTGAATGCGGTGCTAACACAGGTTTGGAGTGGGGCAACGTTGCAGTCCCAACCGTGCAATACACCCACGGCATGCTATCTTGCTGCGAATTTACCGGTGTGCCTTTAGCGGTCCTTTTGGAGGAGTGTGGCGCCGACCTCAAAAAAGGTAAATATCTCTTGGCAGAAGGTGGCGACGGTTCAGGCATGACTCGCACGATTAATTTAGAAGATGTCTTAAATGAAGCGATCGTTGCTTGGGGCATGAATGGTGAGATGTTGCGCCCCGAAAATGGCTTTCCATTACGCTTGGTTGTTCCAGGTGTTCAGGGTGTTAGCTGGGTTAAATGGCTCCGTCGCCTAGAGGTCGGCGACATGCCATACGCAACAAAGGACGAGGCGGTGCACTATAACGATTTGATGCCAGATGGTATGGCGCGTCAGTACACATCGATTCAGGAATGCAAATCAGTTATCACAACTCCATCTGGCGGTCAGCAATTACTCGATAAAGGTTTTTATAACGTCAGCGGATTAGCTTGGTCAGGAAGAGGGAAGATTAAGCGAGTTGATGTCTCATTTGATGGCGGTAATAACTGGAAAACAGCACGGCTTGAAACTCCAATCTTGAGTAAGGCGCTTACTCGCTTCAATATTGATTGGGTCTGGGATGGTTCGCCAGTTATTTTGCAGTCGCGCGCTATCGATGACACGGGTTACGTTCAGCCGCCTATTAAGATGCTCAGAGACGTTCGCGGTACTCGATCCATCTATCACAATAATGCAATCCAATCATGGAAAGTGGACTCAAACGGGGAGGTTAGCAATGTACAAGTTGGCTAAACTCGCAAATGTCACCCTGTTTGTGGCGACATCATTCCTTATGCTTGGTTCGGCTTCAGCCCAAAATTCAAGTGTCCGTTTTCCAGGGATTGGGAGAGATGCAACTCCCGCCGAAGTTTCTGCATGGGACATTGATGTGCGTCCGGACTTTAAGGGGTTGCCCAAGGGGTCTGGTTCGGTAGAAAAGGGTCAGCAACTATGGGAGGCTAAGTGCTCTGTTTGTCATGGTACGTTCGGCGAGTCTAATGAAATTTTTACGCCTATTATTGGTGGCACCACTGCTGACGATATTAAAACGGGACGTGTAGCATCACTCTCAGATAGAAAACAGCCGCAGCGAACGACTATTATGAAGGTCGCTACGGTATCTTCTTTATGGGACTACATCTATCGTGCAATGCCATGGAATGCGCCTCGCTCCCTTACGCCTGATGACACCTTTGCCTTGGTGGCATACCTTTTAAGTTTGGCTGAAGTTGTACCTGATGACTTTGTGCTTAGTGATGCCAATATTGCAGAAGTGCAAAAGCGGTTGCCAAATCGCAATGGTATGACTTTGAAGCATGGTTTGTGGAGCTCAAAAGGGAATCCTGACGTTCATGCAACAGCATGTATGACTAACTGCGTGCAGTTTGTGCAGATTGGTTCAGAGTTGCCTGCATACGCTAGGAATGCCCACGGCAATATTGCCGAGCAAAATCGTCAATATGGCCCATTCCGTGGATCTGACTCTACAAAGCCGCCGCTGACTAAGTTACCAGGTGCTTCAGCAGAAGGGTTGGCTCATGCTTCTGAAACGCATGCTGCTGGCAAAGGACCTGCAGCGCTGTTTAAGAGTGAAAACTGTGCAGCTTGTCATGCGATGAGCGGCAAGCTAGTAGGCCCCTCTGTTACAGATATTGCTGCGAAGTATCAGGGGCAGGCTGGGGCATTAGATAGGTTGATGGCAAAGGTAAAGAATGGTGGCTCAGGAGTTTGGGGTTCCATACCAATGCCTGCTCAGTCTCAATTATCTGAAGAAGATCGCAAAGCGCTAGTGACATGGGTGCTTTCCGGAGGCAAATAAGATGTACCCAATAAATGAATTGTATGGTTTATTGGGTGGTAGATAATATATTCACGTTAAGAGCTAATAAAGGAGTTTTTATGAATCAGCAGCGACGCAGTTTATTGAAATACTCGGCCGTTTTTGGCTTAATGGCTTCTGCCGGCCTCATTAGTGTGGCTCAAGCAGAAGAGTGGAATAAGGCAGCATTTGAGGGTAAGAGCTTAGATGATGTCTTCAAGTCATTGGGCACATCTTCGCCAGATAAATCAGCTGCCGTGACTTTAAATGCCCCTGATATCGCTGAAAATGGTGCGGTAGTTCCCGTTGGTATTTCATCAACTCTGAAGGCTGAGCAGATGGCAATTTTGGTTGAAAAAAATCCAAGCACATTGGCTGCTCAATTTTTCTTGCCTGCTGGCACCGAGGCATTTGTCACGACCCGCATCAAGATGGGTCAAACATCGAATGTTTATGCTTTGGTGAAGGCAGATGGTAAATGGTCAATGGCAGTGAAAGAGATCAAAGTGACTCTCGGTGGTTGTGGCGGTTAATTGACCATAGCAAATATCTATTTATAAATTATTAAGGAAGAAAAATGTCAGATCCAATGCGCGTTAGAGCAACCGAAAAAGACGGTATCGTTGATGTCAAAATTTTGATGAAGCACGATATGGAATCGGGTCAACGTAAAGATGCCTCTGGAAAAGTGATTCCAGCATGGTTTATCAATATGCTGAATGTAAAAGCAAATGGCAAGGATGTATTTAATGCTCAGTTTGGCTCGGCCGTTTCTAAAGATCCTTTTTTGAATTTCAAATACAAGGGCGCTAAAGGTGATAAGTTGGTAGTGAACTGGATTGATACCAAGGGCGATAAGCGAACTGATGAAGCAACAGTTTCTTAATTTTTGAAGAACATAGGCATATCCATGGCTCCAATATCAGTAGTTTTAAAGAGATCTCTAGTGCTATCGCTTTTATTGATGGGTGCGCAAAGCATTCATGCTCAGAGTGCAGCCGACGAGATTGCAAAATATCGAGAGATGATTGCAGATGGAAATCCATCAGAGCTCTATGAAATGTCTGGAGAGGAGTTATGGAAAAAACCAGCCGGCCCTAAAAATGCTTCCTTAGAAAAATGCGACTTAGGTCTTGGGCCGGGCATTGTTGATGGGGCTGCAGCTGTTTTACCAAAGTACTTTAAAGATACCAATCGAGTCCAGGATCTGGAGTCTCGTTTGATGACTTGCATGGAGAAGCTTCAGGGAGTTCCGTCCGAAAGCATTATTGATGCCAAGTTTGGTGTTGGCCCTAAGAAGGATATGGACGCTATTGTTGCCTATGTAGTGACGCACTCTAAAGGCAAAAAAATTAACGTAAGCACGACTCATCCAAAAGAAAAACAGATGTATGAAATGGGTAAGCGTGCCTTCTTCTACGAAGGTGGCCCATTTGATTTTTCATGCGCCTCTTGTCATGGGTCATCTGGTAAACGTATCCGTTTGCAAGACTTACCAAACCTAACAACTCATGATGGCGCGGTTGCAGGGTGGGGTTATTGGCCTGCGTATCGAGTTTCGAGTGGCCAATTCTGGACGATGCAGCAAAGACTGAATGATTGCTTTAGGCAGCAGCGTTTTCCTTATCCAATTTATGGCTCAGATGTGACGATTGCTTTATCAATGTATATGGCTAAGAATGCCAATGGTGGAATTATTCAAACCCCTGGACTAAAGCGCTAAGACTATGAAGACATCTACGATGACATTAATTAAGTTTTATCACCTTCTGTTTCTTGGTTGTGGCGCTATTGCTATGGTGGCCAATGTTTCAGCTCAGCAGAGACCTGATTCGCAGTTTCAAAAAATGATGAATAGCAGCTTCCGTACTGAAGGCATTGCTAATATTGATCGTATTGATCAGGATCCTACCCAGAAATTTTGCTCTGATCCTCAATTTGCATCCAGTAAGGCGGGAGCAGCTAGGGCGCTAGAAATTCAGAAGCAAAACATGGCTTCTATCAAGCCACCTTCGGATGGTAAATACATTGGTGATTGGAAAAGTGGCGAGGCGATTGCGCAAAGTGGGCGTGGTGCTACTTGGACGGATACGGCTTCAACACCTATCGGTGGTGGCTGCTACAACTGTCACGAGATAGATAAAAAAGAAATTTCATATGGAAATATTGGGCCAAGCTTATGGAATTACGGTAAGACGCGGGGTAATTCTCAGGAATTGATCGTCTACACCTGGAACCGTATTAACAACTCTAAGGCATATAACGCCTGCAGCAATATGCCTCGATTTGCTCACTTTAAGCTCTTAAATGAAAAGCAAATTCAAGATTTAATGGCATTGTTGCTAGACCCAGCTTCGCCAGTTAATCAATAAATGAAAGACAGGCCGACAGGTCTGTTTTCTGAAGGGGAATCTTTATGTCTTTAAGTCGTCGTGATTTCTTGCAGGCGCTTGCTTTTGCTTCAGCTGGTGGCATGGCTTTGCAATCCAATTTTGCAGGTGCACAGGTCTCAGCACAAAGGTTTTACGATCTTCCTAAGTTTGGCAATGTTCACTTGTTGCACTTTACTGACTGTCATGCGCAGTTGTTGCCAATTTATTTTCGTGAGCCAAATGTAAATCTAGGGATCGGTGCTCAGGAGGGCAAGACCCCTCATTTAGTTGGAGAATATTTCCTCAAGGCAAATGGTGTAGCGCCGGGTACCCGCGATGCTCATGCTTTTACCTATTTAGATTTTGTAGCAGCAGCTCAGAACTACGGCAAGATGGGCGGCTTTGCTCACATGGCAACGCTAATAAAACAATTAAAGTCAGGGCGTCCAGGCGCACAACTGCTTGATGGGGGAGACACTTGGCAGGGTTCTGGTACCGCACTATGGACCAATGGTCAAGATATGGTTGATGCAGCATTGGCTTTAGGTGTTGATGTCATGACGCCTCACTGGGAGATGACTCTTGGTGAAAAGCGTGTTATGGAAATTGTCAATGGTGACTTTAAGGGCAAGGTTTCCTTTATCGCTCAAAATATTAAGACCTCTGACTTCGGGGATATGGTTTTCAACCCCTATGTCATGAAGAATATGAATGGCGTACAAGTTGCCATCATTGGTCAAGCTTTCCCATATACACCTATTGCCAATCCTCGTTATTTCACCCCGGATTGGACCTTTGGAATTCAGGAGGAAAATCTTCAAAAGACCATTGATGAAGTGAAGACTAAGGGTGCCAAAGTGGTGGTACTTCTATCACATAATGGTATGGATGTGGATTTGAAGATGGCATCACGTGTCAGTGGTTTGCATGCTATTTTGGGCGGACATACCCATGATGGCGTTCCAGTTCCGGTGCAAGTGAAGAACCGCGGTGGCATGACCTTGGTGACTAATGCTGGGTCAAACGGTAAGTTTTTGGGTGTTTTAGACTTCGATGTAAAAGGCGGAAAGCCAGTGGACTTCCGTTATAAGCTCTTGCCAATTTTCTCGAATATGATTCCCGCTGATCCAACGATGTCAAAGTTGATCGCTAAGGTACGCGCTCCATACGAGGCAAAGTTAAATGAAAAATTAGCCACTACTGATGGCTTGCTTTATCGCCGAGGCAATTTCAACGGTAGCTTTGATCAATTGATCTTAGATGGGCTAATGTCTCAAAAGAATGCTGAGATTGCCTTTTCGCCAGGTTTCCGCTGGGGGACAAGTTTGCTGCCAGGTCAAGCCATTACTCGCGAAAATTTACTTGATCAGACGGCAATTACCTATCCGTACACCACTGTGACGAGTATGACGGGTGAGACCATCAAAACCATATTAGAAGACGTAGCAGACAATTTATTTAATCCCGATCCTTATTATCAGCAGGGTGGTGACATGGTCCGTGTAGGTGGTATGCAATACACCATTGATCCTGCTCAGAGTGCTGGTAATCGCATTTCTGATATGCGCTTAAATGGTAAATCGATTGAAGCCAGCAAGAGTTACAAGGTGGCGGGATGGGCGCCCGTTGGTGAGGAAGCCAAGAATGCCGGTGGTGAACCTATATGGGATGTGATTGAACGTCATCTCAAGGATGTGAAGGTTGTAAAGGCCGTTAAGCTCAATGAGCCCGTGATAAAAGGTGTTTCTAATAACCCTGGTATGGCGCCAATCTAAATCTTTAATAGAAAGTGATTGAGATGAAAAGAGTCTTTAGCTTAATATTTGTAACTTTGCTTGCCTTCGGTTTTAGTTCGGGTGTTCTCGCGCAAAAATCAGGAACAACAAAAGTTGTTTATCACATCGATGATGCTGAAACTCAAGGTCTCAAAGGATTGCGTAATATCCGCAATCACTTAGATACCTCACCCGATACAACGATCATCGTTGTCACTCATGCCAATGGGGTTGATATGCTGATGGAAGGTGCTAGAGACAAAAAAAATAATGTTGAGTATGCGCCATTAATTGGAGCATTAAAGTCTCGTGGCGTAAAGTTTGAAGTATGTGAGATTACCCTGAAGAACCGCAACCTCAAGAAAGATCAATTCATTCTGGATGCGGACTTTACGCCATCAGGCGTGGTTCGGGTGGCCGATCTTCAATATAAAGATGGCTTTGCCTATATCAAGCCATAGTGATTGATTGAAGTGATTTGTTTTGTGAGAAATCTTCTGGGGATCCTTATGGGGTCCCTTGTCTTGTTAGGTATCAGCTATTGTCAGGCAGCTTCATTGCCTGACAATGTTCTTATAAAGCCAGTTCAAGTAGCGCCACATACTTATTTTGTTCAAGGTCGTCCAGAAATGGGGAGTAGCGCCAATCAAAACTTCATTTCGAATGCAGGTTTTGTCGTTACTTCTGACGGTGTAGTTCTGGTTGATGCGTTGGGCTCGCCAATTCTTGCGCAAAAGCTAATTGCTGAAATTAAGAAAATTACAAATCAAAAGATTGTTGCGGTAATTGTGAGTCACTATCACGCAGACCATGTATATGGACTGCAGGAGTTTAAGAAGATTGGCGCTAAGATTTACGCACAAGGTGAGGGCAGAAATTATCTATCATCAGAAACTGCTAAGCAGCGATTGATAGCCTCCCGCGTGGATTTTGCTCCTTGGATTAATGGACAAACCAAGTTGATTCGTGCAGACGTTTGGATTGACCAAAAAAGTAAACTCAACATAGGAGGTGTGGAGTTTTTCATTAATCGCGTAGGCCCTGCTCATGCCCCAGAGGATTTAATGGTGTATGTGCCCTCTGAAAAGGTATTGTTTGCGGGTGATTTAGTTTTTAGGGGGCGCATCCCCTTTGTAGGTAACGCTGACAGTAAGGGGTGGTTGCTTGCCTTGGATGAAATTGAGAAACTCAATCCAAGCGTTGTGATTCCTGGTCATGGAGCATATTCGGCAAAACCAGCTGAAGATATAACCTTTACTAGAGCCTATCTCAAATATTTACGCGAATCCATGTCAGCTGCGGCGCTCAATATGGACCCCTTTGAGGATGCGTATCAGCATACAGACTGGTCCGAATACGAAGGTATGCCGTTGTTTAGGGCGGCTAATCGTATGAATGCCTACAACGTCTACCTATCGATTCAGGCTGAATAGGATCGAAATGGTAACTTGGCTCTAAAATGGCTGTTTATGTCTTAAAGTACTGATTTGCAATGAAATTCGCTGCATTGATTCGTAAACCTCTTGCCTTGGCCATTTTTGGCTTAAGCGCAAATGTCTTTGCGTCTCCAAGCCTCGAGAATGGCAAAGACATTGACCAGACTAAGTGTTATTCCTGCCATGCAAAGAAATCAGGGTTTGGTAATGGTGACATGATTTATACCCGTGGCGATAGCAAGGTGAGGTCAATGGCTAATTTGAAGAAAATGGTCGGCCTTTGCAACACTGAGCTACGTTTAGATCTTTTCCCGGATGATGAGGTCGATGTTGTTGCCTATCTTAATCATCAGTTTTATAAATTCAAACCCTAAATATTAGATATAGGCCCCATGGAAGTCGTTGATATTCACTCGTTAGGTAAGTCCGTCCTTTGGGCCACTTTTGCTATTACTTTTACTCTTGGCGCAGTAATGCAGAAAACTGGATTTTGTAGCATGGGCGCTATATCTGATGTATTCATTGTTTCTAGTTGGAATCGATTAAGGCAGTGGTTTTTGGCAATTGGAGTGGCTATTTTAGGGTTTACATTCTTGTCTCACTTTGGGTTGATTGATTCCCTTAAGACCATCTATACCAGCAATAAGTTTCTTTGGCTCTCCACTTTGGTTGGTAGCATTATGTTTGGTTTTGGAATGGTGCTGGCATCAGGCTGTGGCAGTAAGACCTTGGTTCGTATTGGTGGTGGAAATTTAAAGTCTGTCATTGTCTTTATGGTCTTGGGTTTAACAGCTTATATGACCTTGCGCGGATTTTTAGGGGTTATTCGCATCAACACTCTAGATACAGTTTTCATTACATTTGCTACATCACAAGACTTACCAAGTTTGCTGGCTGCTCCTCTTGGGGTTGAAAGGGCAAATCTGCATTTAATCCTTGGCCTGATTATTGCTTGTACGTTCATCGCTTATGCTGTATCCAGTAAAACTTTTAGAACTGCAGAAAATCTTTTCGCTGGTATTGCCGTTGGCTTAGCGATTACAGCTGTTTGGTGGGTATCTGGCAGCCTTGGGCATTTGGCAGAGGATCCCAATACGCTTGAAGAAGTATTTCTCCTAACAAATTCTGGCAAGATGGAGAGTCTTTCCTTTGTTGCGCCATATGCTTACTCATTAGATTGGTTAATGATGTATAGCGACACCTCTAAGGTTCTGACGATTGGTATTGTTGCGTTAGTGGGAATGATTTTGGGATCAGCAACAGTCGCTCTCCTTACCAAAACTTTTCGTTGGGAGTCATTTCGTAATACCGAAGATACGGCTAACCACTTGTTGGGTGCTGCGCTCATGGGTTTTGGTGGTGTTACTGCCTTGGGTTGCACTGTAGGGCAGGGGCTCAGTGGCATATCCACCCTTGCTCTTGGCTCCATATTGGCTTTGCCTGGTTTTATATTGGGTGGATACCTTGGTGTTCGCTACCTTCAACTGCGCTTAGTACCAAATCCTTGCGCTTAATCACCAACTCGGATTCTTAAATGCATATTGATTGGCTTTCCTTTACACCTATTCCATCATTGCTTGGTGGAATGATTTTGGGCATCGCTGCCGCACTCTATGTATTACTTCATGGCCGAATTTTAGGAATTAGTGGCATTGTCTCAGGACTACTACATTCCAAAGCAGGGGATATCGCTTGGCGACTAAGCTTGGTTCTAGGTTTATTGTCGGCCCCAGTATTGGCTGCTCTTTTTTTTGGAATTCGTCCAATAGTAGATATTGAATCGGATTGGTACGCAATCCTATTGGCGGGTTTATTGGTTGGATTTGGGGCCCAATATGGCTCCGGCTGTACTAGTGGTCATGGTATTTGCGGTCTATCTAGACTCTCACCTAGATCATTGGTTGCTACAGCAACATTTATGAGTGCGGGCTTCTTGACTGTCTTTGCAATACGACACATCCTTGGAGCTTAAGATGAGAAAACATATCGGCCTTTTAAGTCAATTTGCAATCGGGGCACTCTTTGGTTGGGGTCTCATCATTTCCGGCATGAGCAATCCCCAGAAGGTCCTGGGATTTTTAGATCTTGCTGGGCTATGGGATCCCTCGCTCATTTTTGTTATGGCTGGCGCAATTTTGGTTGGACTGGCAGGTTTTTATGTCGTCAGCAAACGAAGCGAAGCATTTTTTGGTGGTGCATTACATATTCCAACTAGAAGAGATATTTCAAAGCCTTTAATTATTGGCAGCTTTATTTTTGGTATTGGTTGGGGTATTGCAGGCATTTGCCCTGGTCCAGCCCTTGTTGCTTTAGGTGCTGGCTATTTAAAAGCCTTTGTTTTTGTTGTGGCAATGTTAGTCGGCATGAGAATTTGTGAGAAGTTCTTCACCGCCCATAAACAAAAGCCAGAACAGCCTTAATTTAAACTCTTATTAATTTTTAAAAACCTATTTAAAGAAGAGGGTGCAATGAGTCTTCCTATTACTTGTCATAACGATCAATTCGGCACTCTTGGCCAGATTGATCCCAGTCATTTAGCTGAAATTGCTCAGCAAGGCTATAAAAGCGTTATTAATAATCGTCCCGATGGTGAGGGCGGCCCTGATCAACCAAGTAGTGCCAGCATTCAAGCTGAGGCAGAGAAGTTAGGTTTGAACTATGCCTATTTACCAGTTGTGCCTAGTGCTATGACAGTTGAGCAGGTGCGAGAAATGGCACGTTTATTAAAAACGATGCCTGGTCCAGTGCTGGCATTTTGTCGCTCTGGTGCGCGCTCAAGCAATCTGTATCAACTTGCATTGCAAGTGAAATAAAGCAGCAGCACTCAATCGTAATGCGCATCACCATTCCTGAAGAACGTAAGCTAGTTCATGAAATGATCATGCCAATTCGTTGGGGTGATATGGATGCATACGGTCATGTCAATAACACCGTGTACTTTCGGTATATGGAGCAAGCGCGTGTTGAATGGATTACCTCTATGGGTTATGACGTAGCTCCCGGTCGTGAATCCATGTTGATGATGAATGGCTTCTGCAATTTCTATAAACAGCTCTCTTATCCTGGAGAGTTGATTCTGAAAACCTCGATTGGTATTATTGGTAGGACCAGTATGGATGTCTACACCAGCATGGCTTTGGCGGCTACGCCTGATGAAGAGGTGGCAATTGGAGGTGCAACTATGGTGTGGGTAGATCTGACTACTAATAAATCCGCACCTTGGCCCGAGCATATTTTGCAGAAGATTGTCTAACGCTGCGGTATGCAACCTAGCAATCCACACATTCTTAAGCTAGATCAATTTCTATCAGAGTTAGATCGCTTTGATCTCATTATTGATGTGAGGTCTCCTGCTGAGTTCGCTCTAGACCATATACCGGGTGCAGTGAATTTCCCCGTTCTCGATAATGAAGAGCGCGCGAAGATCGGCACACTATACAAACAAGTTTCACCATTTGCTGCAAAGAAATTAGGCGCTGCTTTGGTTTCTCGTAACATTGCGAACCATCTTGAAAATAATTTTCTCGAGCTGCCACGTGAATGGCGACCTCTCATTTATTGCTGGCGTGGTGGCGAGCGAAGCGGGGCGTTTACACACATCCTCAACCGCATTGGCTGGAAAGCCATGCAACTAGAAGGCGGTTACCAGGGATTCAGGCGCACTGTGATTGATGGTCTTGAGGAGGCTGCTCAGCAGTTCTCCTTCCAGGTAGTTTGCGGCATGACCGGAAGTGGCAAAACCAGAATTCTTCAAGAGGCTCAAAAGCTAGGCGCCCAAGTCTTGGATTTAGAGGCTTTAGCCATTCACCGTGGTTCTGTGTTGGGTAATGAACCTAACATCGAGCAACTCTCGCAAAAAGGATTTGAGACTGAGTTATGGAATGCCCTGCGCTCTTTGGATCCCTCTAAGCCTGTGCTGGTGGAGTCAGAAAGTAAGAAGGTAGGCGGTGTTCATATCCCCGATGCCTTGATGGAAAAGATTCGCAATGGTGCTTGTATTGAATTGAGGTCAAGCACTCAAACGCGAGTGTCATGGCTTATGCGTGAATATCATCACTTTTTGAGCGATGCCGATAACTTTAAAAGCAAGCTTGCTTTGCTAACAGCGCATTATGGAAAAGTCCAAATTGCTAAATGGAATGATGCCATTGATGCAGGTCGGTTTCCAGAGCTGGTGGAAGAGTTATTGGTCAAGCACTATGACCCATCCTACCAGTCTTCAATTGTGCGTAATTTTCCTCAATACAAGATTGAGCACTTTGTCCTGCTAGAGGATGATAGTGACAATGCCTTCGCCAAGGCGGCAAAGGCTATCGTCGATAAGCTAAAAGCGTAATCAGCTAAAAGCCTGTATGCCTGTTTGTGCGCGACCCAAAATCAGGGCGTGAATATCGTGAGTGCCCTCGTAGGTGTTGACAACCTCTAAGTTCATCATGTGACGAACGACACCATACTCGTCAGAGATGCCGTTGCCGCCGTGCATATCACGCGCCATTCGTGCGATGTCCAAAGATTTTCCACAAGAATTACGTTTCATGATGGAGGTAATTTCAGGAGCAGCAATGCCTTCATCTTTCATGCGACCTAAGCGCAGGCATCCTTGCAATGCCATGGTGATCTCAGTTTGCATATCAGCTAACTTCTTTTGAATGAGTTGATTGGCGGCTAATGGCTTACCAAACTGTTTACGATCTAAGGTGTATTGACGTGCTGCATGCCAGCACCACTCGGCAGCACCTAATGTGCCCCATGAAATTCCGTAGCGAGCAGAGTTTAAACAAGTGAACGGACCCTTTAAGCCGGAGACTTCAGGAAATTCGTTTTCGGCGGGGACGAATACTTCATCCATCACGATTTCACCGGTGATGGAAGCGCGCAGACCCATCTTGCCACTGATTTTTGGGGCGCTTAAGCCTTTCATACCCTTTTCAAGGATGTAGCCACGAATAACCCCTTCATCATTTTTAGCCCACACTACAAATACGTCGGCGATTGGAGAATTTGAGATCCACATCTTTGAACCCGTCAAAGAAAAGCCGCCGGGAACTGTCTTAGCGCGAGTAATCATGCCGCCAGCATCAGAGCCATAGTTTGGCTCGGTCAAGCCAAAGCATCCGATCCACTCGCCACTGGCCAATTTAGGCAGGTACTTCTGTTTTTGCGCTTCTGTACCAAATTCGTTAATTGGAACCATGACCAATGAGGATTGCACGCTCATCATGGAGCGATAACCGGAATCTACGCGCTCGATTTCACGGGCAACCAATCCATAGGAAACATAATTTAAATTTGAGCCACCATATTGCTCGGGGATGGTGATGCCTAAAAGGCCAAGCTCACCCATTTCGCGAAAGATGGCTGGGTCGGTAGTTTCATTACGATAGGCATCTTGAATACGCGGCATTAAACGGCCTTGGGCATATTCTGCAGCTGCATCACGAATCATGCGCTCGTCTTCGGTTAACTGTGTGTCGAGGAGAAGTGGGTCTTCCCAATTGAAGCTGGCTTTACTCATGGTTTTTGGTCATCCTGTCATTAATTTTGCCTGCATCCTGCGTAATTTCAGGAATGCAGATATTCTTCTTTCTATTATCCATTTTTCTAGACTTATGGACTCACCAAGACGTCACCATCGCTATTACGACCTGATTCTGGCTGCCTTTGTGGTTGTTCTCCTGTGCTCGAACTTTATTGGGGCAGGGAAGGCTGCCGTAGTCGACCTGCCTTATTTTGGACAGGTGCCTTTTGGCGGCGGCATCTTGTTCTTTCCCATCTCTTATTTCTTTGGCGACATCCTGACTGAGGTCTATGGCTACGCGTATGACCGTCGAGCCGTATGGGCTGGTTTTGCAGCCTTGGCATTTGCGGCGATCATGGCACAAATTGTGATTGCCTTGCCGGTTGCGCCTGGAGCCTATATGGCGAACTATCAACAAGGCCTAGAGACTGTTTTTGGAAACTCTTGGCGTATTGCCCTGGCCTCAATGTTTTCTTTCTGGTGCGGCAGTTTTGCCAATAGCTTTGTATTGGCGAAGATGAAGATATGGACTCAAGGCCGCTTCTTATGGATGCGCACTATTGGATCAACCGCAGTAGGGGAGTTGGTGGACTCCTCATTCTTTTATATGCTCGCTTTCTACGGTCTATGGCCTACCCATGAGGTTATTCAGGTGGCTTTAGCTCAATACGCCCTGAAAACAGCCTGGGAGATCCTAGCTACGCCTTTGACCTACTGGGTTGTGAATTTCCTCAAGCGTAAAGAAAATGAGGATTATTACGATATTCATACGAATTTCACGCCATTTCGGGTCAAACTCTAATCGGTTCCTAATTTCAGGCTTTCCCCGCCCTAAACCGTTAAAATAACGGTCTTTGCCCCCAGTCTAGGGGGTATCTATTGAATTGAATTTCAGAAAGCTAGAAAACATCCGTGCTGTCCGCATCTAATATCACCATGCAGTTTGGGGCAAAGCCTCTGTTTGAAAATATCTCCGTGAAGTTTGGTGGCGGTAATCGTTATGGCCTCATTGGAGCAAACGGTTGCGGTAAATCTACCTTCATGAAAATTCTGGGTGGCGAATTAGAGCCCACCAGCGGCAACATCAGTCTAGACCCAGGCGTTCGTCTAGGTAAATTGCGTCAAGATCAATTCGCATACGAAGATGTGCGCGTTCTGGATGTAGTGATGATGGGTCACGAAGAAATGTGGAAGGCTGCTGCTGAGCGCGATGCTATTTATGCAAATCCAGAAGCGACTGACGAAGACTATATGAAGGCTGCAGAGCTCGAAGGTAAGTATGCCGAGTACGGTGGCTATACCGCAGAAGCAAAAGCAGGCGAGTTGTTATTAGGAATTGGTATTCCAATCGAGCAACACAATGGACTGATGAGCAATGTTGCTCCGGGTTGGAAGCTCCGCGTATTGCTTGCTCAAGCCTTGTTTTCAGATCCAGATGTTTTGCTCTTAGACGAGCCAACCAATAACTTGGATATTCACTCTATCCATTGGTTAGAAGACATTCTGAATCAGATTAAAAGCACCATCATCATCATTTCCCATGATCGCCACTTCTTGAATGAAGTCTGTACGCATATGGCTGATATGGACTACGGAACGCTGAAGGTCTATCCAGGCAACTACGACTCCTACATGCTTGCCTCTGTACAGGCAAGAACGCAACAACTTAGTTCTAACGTGAAGGCCAAAGAAAAAATTGCTGAATTGGCTGCTTTCGTAGCCCGCTTCTCGGCAAATGCTTCTAAGGCGCGTCAAGCAACTTCACGTCAACGTCAGTTAGAGAAGATTGAAATCGTAGAGGTAAAACCTTCATCACGTCAAAACCCATTTATTCGTTTTGATACTGAGAAAAAATTGCACAACATGGCGGTAGAGTGCAATGCGCTTACCAAAGCCTATGACCGTGTCATCTTTAAAAACTTCAAGCTCGGTGTTCGTGCGGGTGAAAAAATTGCCATCATTGGTCAGAATGGTGCTGGTAAGACAACACTTCTAAAAACCATTCTGAGTAAGCGCTTTGACGGTATCGCTGCTGATAGTGGCGATGTAAAGTGGGCTGAGAATGCTAACGTTGGTGTTATGCCACAAGACAATACTGAGATGTTCGCAAAAGACGAATTGCTCATGGATTGGATGAATAACTGGCGCAATACTGGCGATGACGATCAAGTAATCCGTGGTACCTTAGGACGCCTTTTGTTCTCCGGTGATGACATTGGTAAGTCTGTTAAGGTTCTCTCCGGTGGTGAAAAGGGTCGCATGATTTGGGGCAAGTTAATGCTCCAGAAATATAACGTCCTAGCAATGGACGAGCCAACCAATCACATGGATATGGAGTCGATTGAGAGCTTGCAAATCGCTCTTGAAAAGTTTGACGGCACTCTCATCTTTGTTTCTCACGACCGTGAGTTTGTTTCTGCTTTGGCTAATCGCATCTTGGAAGTTAAGATGGATGGCACTATCGTTGATTATTCTGGAACTTATGAGGAATACTTAAGAAGCCAGGCTTTGGCTGGATAAATCAGTTAATGCAGTGAAGTGAGTTAAAAAATAAGCCCATCAAATGGGCTTATTTTCTTTAGCTTGTCGCTGAAAACGGGTTGCTGTTCCATCCTCGCGAATACGCTTCCAAACAGAAGCCTTTTCTTCATCCGAGAAAAAGACCCAATTACTCACCTCATTTAAAGTGCGGCCACAACCTTGGCAAATCTCATCGTATAGAGTCGTGCAGACGCCGATACAAGGAGAATCAGATTCGTCATCTCCAGTAGAGAGTGAATGTGAGCCGTCTTGTGATGCTTGATTGTTATTGCTGCCAGAATTCATGGGAGTACTTTAGTCGATTTCAGCGGACTATGCTCGGCGAGCTCATCAACATAAGCCCCAATGCCTTGGTGCTCACGTTCTAGGAAATGAGCAATCGCCTTTGAAAACCTAGGGTCTTTAATTAAATGGGCCGATCGGATTGTGGTTGGCAAGAATCCTCGCGCCATTTTGTGTTCACCTTGCGCACCGCCTTCAAAGGTTTGAATGCCTTCTTTTATGCAGTATTCGATCGCTTGGTAGTAAGCAGTTTCAAAGTGTAAACAGGGCACATGTTCAAGCGCACCCCAATATCTGCCATAAACCTTAGATGATTGTTTATCCACCAACAGTAGGGAGGCGGCAATAGATATCCCATTCCGCTCAGCAATGATGAGGTGCAAATTGTTTGGGATTCGTTTGGCTAATAGCTTGAAGAATGACTCATTGAGATATGAACTTGATTGATGCTCTAGGTAAGTATTTTGATAGCAATCGAAAAAGAATTCCCAATCTTGATCTTTGGAGTCTCCTCCGGGAACATGCCTAAATGAAATTGCTTCCCTTGCAACCTGTTCTCGTTCACGACGAATATTCTTGCGACGCTTCATCGTTAATATTGATAGAAACTGTTCAAAGCTCTGAAAATTTTGGTTGTGCCAATGAAACTGCACAGAATCTCTTAGCAAGAGGCCTTGTTCTCTGAGAAATTCCGCTTCATCCGTCATAGGAAACAAGATATGTGCAGAAGAGAGATCGTTATCTGTCATCAAGGATTTCAGTCCGCTGAGGAGTGCTTTCTGAATCTCGAGCGCATTGCATTGTGGTGCACTCAAAATACGCGAACCCTGTACAGGCGTAAACGGAATGGCGCATAGTATCTTTGGGTAATAATTCATGCCCTGCTGCTCGTAGGCTTGTGCCCAAGACCAGTCAAAGACAAACTCACCATAGGAATGTTGTTTTAAGTACAAAGGCATTGCACCAACCAACTGCTTGCCTTGCCTTAAAACAAGATGGGCCACTTGCCATCCTGTATTGCCGCCAACACACCCGGTCTCCTCAAGAGAGCTTAAGAACTCATGTGTGAGAAAAGGGCCGGCGTCACAGGTGAGTAGGGTATTCCAGTCTGAAGCAGATACATCCGATAGGCTATCGAGAATTTCTAGATGGAATGTATCTGGGCTTGTCACTTTAGCGCTGAATTAATTCAATTTTGTAACCGTCTGGGTCGGTCACAAAGGCAATGATGGTGTCGCCACCCGCAACCGGGCCTGCTTCACGCGTGACATTTCCGCCGGATGCTTTAATTTTGTCGCAGGCCGCATAAGCATCAGAAACACCGATGGCGATATGACCATAGGCGGTACCTAAATCGTAAGAATGAACCCCATGGTTATAGGTCAACTCAATCTCTGCTTGCCCATCGGCATTACCTTTGCCAAATCCAACAAAGGCTAAGGAATATTTTTGCTCTGGGCGCTCAGTAGTGCGTAAAAGATTCATACCGAGCACTTTGGTGTAGAAATCAATCGAGCGCTGGAGATCTCCAACGCGCAACATTGTGTGTAGCATCATCATGGCTTACATTGCTCCATAGTTGGGGCCACCGCCGCCTTCAGGTGTCACCCAAACAATATTCTGGCTTGGATCTTTAATGTCGCAGGTTTTGCAATGGATGCAGTTTTGTGAATTGATTTGTAAACGTGGCTGACCATCCGCTTCAACGTACTCATAAACACCAGCAGGGCAGTAGCGTTGCTCAGGCCCTGCATAGGTTTTGAGATTCAAGCTAACTGGGATTGCCACATCTTTTAAAGTGAGATGAATCGGTTGATTCTCGGCATGGTTCGTATTAGAGATAAACACGGAAGATAGGCGATCAAAGCTGATCTTGCCGTCAGGTTTGGGATAGTTAATCGGTTTGTGCTGGGCTGCGGGCTCCAGGCACTCGTGATCAGCATGCTTGAGATGTACTGTCCAAGGCATATTGCCACCCAATACCTTTTGCTCCAATCCAACCATCAGGGTGCCGATATATAAACCTTTAGACATCCACGGCTTGAAATTACGTGCTTGATTTAGTTCAGTATGTAACCAGCTATTTTGGAAAGCAGTTGGGTAGCCGGCCAAGACATCGGCAGAGCGATTGTCATTGAGGGCGGATACTGCTGCTTCTGCAGCTAGCATGCCAGTTTTAATGGCGGCATGACTGCCTTTAATACGTGAAGCATTTAAGAATCCTGCATCACAACCAATCAATGCACCTCCTGGAAACACCATTTTTGGAAGACTATTTAATCCGCCCGCGGTGAGCGCACGTGCACCATATGCAATACGTTTGCCACCTTCAAAAGTTTCACGAATTTTTGGGTGCAACTTATAGCGTTGGAATTCTTCAAAAGGAGAAAGGTAGGGATTCTTATAGGACAGTCCAACAACCAAGCCCACCGCAACCTTGTTATCGCCAAGGTGATACAGGAATGAGCCGCCATAAGTATCGCTCTCTAAGGGCCAACCAGCGGTATGAACCACCAGGCCAGGCTTACTCTTAGAAGGCTCTACCTCCCACAACTCTTTGATCCCAATAGCGTAACTTTGTGGATCGGCATCTTTATCTAAGTCAAACTTAGCAATGAGCTGCTTACCTAGATGTCCGCGAGATCCTTCGGCAAAGAGTGTGTATTTACCGCGCAACTCCATACCCAATTGAAATTGATCGGTAGGATTCCCTTCTTTATCCAGGCCCATAGACCCAGTAATAACTCCGCTAACTACGCCTTGCTCGTTATACAAAATATCTGCCGCAGGGAAGCCTGGAAAAATTTCTACTCCAAGTGCTTCAGCTTGTTCGCCCAACCAACGAGTCACATTGGCCAAGCTCACAATAAAGTTGCCTTCATTCTTAAAACAGTGTGGCAGCATCCAATTAGGAACTTGATACGAATTATCGGAAGTTAAAAACAGAAATTGATCTTGTGTTACTTCAGTATTCAGTGGGGCACCCATTTCTTGCCAGCTCGGAAAAAGCTCGGTGAGTGCCTTAGGATCCATGACAGCGCCAGACAGAATATGAGCACCGATTTCTGAACCCTTTTCTAAAACACAAACGCTGATTTCTTTGCCTGAATCATGAGCAAGTTGTTTGGCTTTGATGGCAGCAGCAAGGCCAGCAGGTCCGCCCCCAACAATGACCAGGTCGTAATCCATGGATTCCCTGGGTCCAAATTGTTCTAGTAGCTGCTCCTGATTCATGCAATTTCTCCGAGATTTCTTAAAAAAGAGGGTATTTCAGCCTTGATAGTTTAGTTCTAACTGCCAAAAACCAATTTAGTGCCGAGACACTCTAGGCTATAGGATCTAAGGCGTTATGATTACTTTTTTACCTTTTTTGGCAATCTTAGGACAAAAGTTATGAATAAAACTTACCCATCGGCAGTCGATGCCCTGCGGGACATCTTAAAAGACGGACAAAAACTGGCTGTCGGCGGTTTTGGTCTGTGTGGTATTCCTGAGGCGCTCATTCAGGCGGTGAAAGATCTCGGCGCACAGAATTTGACTGCTATTGCGAATAACGCTGGTGTAGATGGATTTGGCTTGGGGCTTTTATTGAATTCCCGTCAAGTCAAAAAGATGATTGCCTCTTATGTAGGTGAGAACAAAGAATTTGAGCGCCAGTTTTTATCAGGTGAGTTGGAATTGGAATTCACACCACAAGGCACCTTAGCTGAAAAATTACGCGCTGGTGGCTGCGGCATTCCTGCGTTCTATACCAAGACTGGTGTTGGAACATTGGTAGCTGAAGGCAAAGAAGTAAAAGAGTTTGATGGTGAAAAATACATCATGGAGCGTTCTATTGTCTCTGATATTTCTTTGGTGAAGGCATGGAAAGCAGATAAGTCAGGAAACTTAGTCTATCGCTACACTGCACGTAACTTCAATCCTGTTGTGGCAATGGCTGGCAAGATTACAGTTGCCGAGGTGGAAGAGATTGTGGAAAACGGTCAACTCCATCCAGATGAAATTCACACTCCGGGCATTTATGTACATCGCCTGGTGCTTCACAAAACGCCAGAGAAGCGCATTGAACAGCGCACTTTGACTGCAAAAGCTTAATTTAGGAAGATCGAAATGCCTTGGACAAGAGATGAGATGGCAGCACGTGCTGCTAAAGAATTAAAAGATGGCTATTACGTCAATCTTGGTATTGGTATGCCTACTTTGGTGGCCAACCATGTACCAAAAGATATGGAAGTGTGGCTTCAGTCTGAAAATGGTTTGCTGGGCATTGGCCCATTTCCCACCGAAGAAACCATTGATGCCGACTTAATTAATGCTGGCAAACAAACCATCACAACATTGCCTGGCTCTTCCATTTTTTCATCTGCCGATTCTTTTGGAATGATTCGCGGTGGAAAAATCAACATTGCTATTTTGGGCGCAATGCAAGTGAGCGAACATGGTGACCTAGCCAACTGGATGATTCCAGGAAAAATGGTGAAGGGTATGGGCGGTGCAATGGATTTGGTTGCTGGTGTAAAACACGTCGTGGTATTGATGGAGCATGTAGCCAAGAAAAAAGATGGCACAGAAGAGCTCAAAATTTTGCCCAAGTGCACATTGCCACTCACTGGTGTAGGTGTCATTAGTCAGATCATTACTGATCTTTGCGTTCTTGACATCACTCCTAAGGGCTTGAAGTTGGTCGAATTAGCTCCTGGTGTAAGCAAAGAAGAAGTGATTGCGAAAACAGGTGCCCCTGTTGATACAACGGGTTTCTAACCAGCGTCATCAATTAATGGAATAATGGGTTCACCATGTCGGGCTCCCATCATTTCCATTCTCATTCAAAGCCATCAAAGCCCCAGAATCACTCTGGAGCAGATCATTCACTGCATGCCCACAAAAAAGGGGATGCAAAGCACTCCCATAGCAAAGAAGTCTCAAATCAGAACTTGCTATTAATTGCATTAGTGCTCACCCTAGGATTTTCTGGGGTTGAAGGTGCGGCAGCCTACTTCGCTAATTCCTTAGCGTTGATCTCCGATGCTGGTCATATGATCACTGATGCTGCAGCACTTGGATTGGCACTCTTAGCGCAAATTATTTCTCGCCGCCCACCATCACCAAAACATTCATTTGGATTCGGAAGGGCTGAAGCGTTGGCGGCATTTGTCAATAGTATTGCAATGCTTGGGCTGGTGTTGTGGATTGTGATTGAGGCTATTAGCCGCTTTGCTAATCCGCACAAAGTAGATGGCCTCACTGTCACCATCGTAGCGGCGATTGGTCTGTTAATGAACATCGTGGTTGCCTATGTGCTCTCACGCGATAAGAAGAGCGTCAATACCCGTGCAGCCTTAGTACATGTGATGGGCGACTTATTGGGATCGGTTGCTGCTTTGATTGCGGGTGTGGTGATTCAGCTCACTGGCTGGATGCCAATCGATGCCATCCTTTCTATTTTGGTCTCTTTGCTCATCTTGAAGTCGACAATCTCGATCCTGCATGAGTCCTATCACTTTTTGATGGAAGGCGTCCCGCTCCATATTGATTATTTAGAAGTGGGTAAGGATCTCAAAAGCATTCCAGGTGTTTTAGCAGTTCATGATCTGCATGTCTGGGAGATGACACCGAGTTTTCCTGCATTAATTGGTCATATTGAAATTGCGGATATTCAAGAATGGCCAGGAATCATGGCTAAGATCAATAGCATGCTGCTTGATAAGCATGGAATTGATCATGTTACTTTGCAGCCAGAAGAGGTTGGCGATGCCCATGAACATAATGAGCCTTGCGATGATGTAGAACCTGCTGATGTGATTCATGATGGTGATACGTTTTATGTGCAATGCTCGAGTGGCAAGACTGTGCATCGGATGGCCTATCACGCTTGGGGTAATCCTAATAATTCAAAAGTATTGTTCTGTGTTCATGGTTTAACCCGTCGTGGCAGCGATTTTATGACTCTGGCAAAAGCCTTGTGTAAAGATTATTACGTTGTATGTCCAGACGTAGTGGGTCGGGGAGATTCTGATCACTTGAGCAATCCAATGCAGTATGCCGTTCCACAATACGTTGCGGATATTGCAGAGCTTGTAAAACAGTTGGGTGTGTCGCAGATTGACTGGTTTGGCACCTCGATGGGAGGATTGATTGGTATGGTCTATGCAGCTATGCCAAATTCTCCCATTCGCAGAATGCTGATTAATGATGTGGGTCCAACAATTGAGCCTGAAGCAATCAAGCGCTTAGGCTCTTATGTAGGCCAGACCTTTACCTTTGCCAATCGAGCTGATGCACTTACTCGTCTTAATCAAATCTGCGCTACCTTTGGGGAACATACCCCCGAGGAGTGGGAAATTTATAACGGTCCCATGTTAGTTCAGCGTGATGGAGCGTGGGTCATGCATTACGACCCGAATATCTCAGTGCCATTTGCTGCTGTTAACCCCATCATGGCTAAGGCCGGTGAGATGGCGATGTGGCATGCCTTTAAACAAATTCATATTCCCATGCTGATTGTGCGCGGAGGTGATTCAGATTTATTGTCTGCAGCAACAGTAGCGGAGATGTGCAAAGTCAATCCTTATGCACGTAGCATTGAAATTCCGAAAGTAGGGCATGCACCTGCTTTTGTGAAACCAGAGCAAATCGCTTTAGCAAAAGAATTCTTTAGTTAATTTCATAAGTAAATTTTGCCAATGGCAAATACTCCTAGCAAATCAGCAGCGTTAGAAAAACCCGCGATCTTTGCGGATGCTTGGTATGGCGAACCAGCTGAGTTACACGCTGCCGGGGTTGCTCAGGTTCTGCAATCTCTTAATCTGGATGAAGCCACTTTAGTTGCCGCTAAGAATATCGCTCGAACACATGGCAAAGAAGCTCTGATTAAACTCATTGGTGAAGAGCCAGCCAAGCTTTTAATTGGTTATCGCGGCTTAAGACAAGCTCAAGCAAAGCTGGTGCGCGAGGATGGAGGTCTGAGCGTATCTGGTCAAGAAGAGATGCTGCGTAAGATGCTCTTAGCGTTTGGTGATGACCTGCGTGTTGTTCTGATTTATCTGGCATCACGTCTGCAAACCTTGCGTTGGGTGACCCAAGAAAAAATGGAGATGCCCGCAGCATGGGCTCAAGAGATTCTGGATATCGATGCCTCTTTGGCTAATCGCCTGGGCATCTGGCAGATGAAGTGGGAGATGGAGGATTTAGCCTTTCGGGTACTGTCGCCAGTGCTTTATCGCGATATTGCGCAGATGCTCGATGCCAAGCGTATTGAGCGCCAAGCTTTTATTGAGCGCATCGTTCGAGAGCTCGAAGCAGAATTAAAGACGGCACATATTGGTGGTGACGTATTAGGACGACCAAAGCATATCTATAGCATCTGGAAAAAGATGCAGGGTAAGTCCCTCGACTTTGCTAACTTGTATGACGTAAGAGCATTTCGGGTTTTGGTGGAGGACGTTAAAACTTGTTATGCCGTATTGGGAATCGTCCATAACGTGTGGCAGCCGGTCCCACGTGAGTTTGATGATTACATTGCAAGACCTAAACCTAACGGATATCAATCGCTTCATACCGTTGTTATGAATGAAGACGGCACGGCATTTGAAATTCAAGTACGTACCCATGAAATGCATCAACAAGCTGAGTATGGTTTAGCTGCACACTGGCGCTATAAAGAGGGCGCTTATCTTGGCATGGCCACGCCACCCAATCCAGCTAAGTCCAATAAGCCAAGCGTTGGTCATCAGCAGGGTACTCATAGTGCTGAAGTAGCTTACGAGCGCCAGATAGCTTGGGCGAGGCAACTGATCTCCTGGAAAGAGGATGCCTGGGAACAACTCAAGCACCATGAGATTGATGATCACATCTATGTCCTTACCCCCTTGGGGAAAGTGATCTCTTTAGAGAAGGGGTCGACACCCATTGATTTTGCTTATGCAGTGCATACCAACCTCGGTCATCGCTGTCGTGGTGCGCGTGTTGATGGCGCCATGGTTCCGCTTGAGACGGCTTTGCAAAATGGGCAAACCGTTGAAATTATCGCTGTCAAACATGGCGGGCCATCACGGGATTGGATTAGTCCCGATAAAAATTATTTGCGCTCACAACGAGCGCGTCAACGAGTGCGCGCTTGGTTTAATGCGCTTGATGATGAAGAGACGGGGCAAGTTGTAAAAACTCCAGAGGCTAAGCCAGAGATCAGTGCTGAGGCTAAACCAATAAACCCAGAGATCATATTGCGTGACAGTAGTCGCAAAACAGGTCAGGGTGGTGATGTCTTGGTTGTTGGAGTTGATTCTTTATTGACTCAATTAGCTCGTTGTTGCAGACCCGTTCCACCAGATTCGATTGCGGGCTTTGTAACGCAAGGTAGGGGTGTATCGATTCATCGCCGATCCTGTAAAACATTCAGAGGCCTTCTCGATCGCGCGCCTGAGCGTGTGATTCAAACCGCATGGACTGCTTCTGCGGCAAATCCAATAGTCAGTTCTGAACAAAAAAGGGTATTCCCAGCCGATTTGGTGGTAACCGGCCTAGATCGACCTGAACTCATGAGAGAGTTATTTGAGATTCTGACCCGCCAAGGGGTGCATGTGACTGATTTGCGCAAATCCGCCAAAAAAGGCCTGACTCAGATCCTTTTAACGGTTGAGGTTAAGGATTCTGAAGTGTTACGAGTGGTTCAAAACAGCTTGGAAGAGGTCAAAGGGGTCACCCAAGTGCGTCGCCGGTGATAAACTCTATGGCTGTATAGGCTCGTAGCTCAGCTGGTTAGAGCACCACCTTGACATGGTGGGGGTCGTTGGTTCGAGTCCAATCGAGCCTACCAACGAATAATGACCCAAAAAGGGAGGCCCAAAGGCCACCCAAGAGGCGCGGATGCCCTAAAGCTACCGCGCTTTCTTTTTAGGTCAATGAAGTGAAACTGAAGTTCAGTTAATAAGATGGAGTTGTTATGCCAGTAGTTACTCTGCCCGATGGATCAAAACGAGAGTTTGAAGCTCCCGTTCGTGTAGCGGATGTTGCCCAAAGCATCGGCAGTGGTCTCGCTAAAGCTGCCTTAGGTGGCATTGTTGATGGCAAGATGGTCGATACCAGTTTTGTGATTGATAAAGATAGTCAGCTCGCCATCATCACTGATAAAAGTCCTGAGGCTTTAGAGATTGTCCGTCACTCCACAGCGCACTTATTAGCCTACGCTGTGAAAGAATTATTTCCAGAAGCGCAAGTCACAATCGGCCCAGTAATTGATAACGGTTTCTACTACGACTTTTCTTATCATCGTCCATTTACGCCAGACGACTTAGTTGCTTTAGAAAAGAAAATGACTGAGCTCGCTAAGAAAGATGAGCCTGTTACTCGCACTGTAATGGCGCGCGATGATGCGGTTGAGTTTTTCAAGAAGCAGGGCGAAAACTACAAAGCAGAATTGATCGTCAGTATTCCGCAGGGCGAAGATGTTTCTTTATATGCTGAAGGTAAGTTCACCGATTTATGCCGTGGACCCCATGTGCCATCCACCGGTAAATTAAAAGTGTTCAAGCTAATGAAGCTTGCTGGTGCTTATTGGCGTGGCGATAGTAAGAATGAGATGTTGCAGCGAATCTACGGTACCGCTTGGCTGCGCAAAGAAGATCAAGATGCGTATCTGCATATGCTTGAGGAGTCTGAGAAGCGCGATCATCGCCGCTTAGGCAAACAGCTCGATTTATTTCATTTTCAAGAAGAGGCGCCTGGCCTTATTTTCTGGCATCCAAAAGGCTGGTCAATTTGGCAGGAAGTTGAGCAGTACATGCGTCGCGTGTACCAGCAAGAAGGCTATCAAGAAGTCAAAGCCCCGCAGATATTGGATCGTGCCCTTTGGGAAAAATCGGGGCACTGGGAAAACTATAAAGAAAATATGTTCACAACCGAGTCAGAGAATCGCGCTTATGCATTAAAGCCGATGAACTGCCCTGGACACGTACAAATTTATAACTCAGGTTTACATAGCTATCGCGAATTGCCATTACGTTTTGGTGAGTTTGGTCAATGTCACCGTAATGAACCATCGGGAGCATTGCATGGTTTGATGCGTGTGCGCGGTTTTACGCAAGATGACGGTCATATTTTCTGCACCGAAGATCAGATTCAATCTGAAGTGGCCCAGTTCGATAAAGCAGTACGCGCTGTGTACCAAGATTTTGGCTTTACTGAGGTTGCGGTGAAGTTGGCTTTGCGTCCTGCTAAGCGTGTTGGTGATGATGCAATTTGGGATAAAGCTGAAGAGGCTCTTCGTGGCGCCCTCAAAGCCTCCGGCCAAGAGTGGGAAGAGTTACCGGGTGAGGGCGCTTTTTATGGCCCCAAGATCGAATATCACCTCAAAGACTCTATTGGGCGGACATGGCAGTGCGGCACGATTCAGGTCGATTTCTCTATGCCAGCCCGTCTCGGGGCGGAATATGTGGCCGAAGATAACAGTCGCAAGACTCCAGTCATGCTCCATAGGGCAATTGTGGGCTCTTTAGAGCGTTTTATTGGTATTTTGATCGAAAACCACGCTGGAAATATGCCTGTTTGGCTTGCTCCAACCCAGGCTGTAGTCCTCAATATTTCCGGAAATTCTGCTGCATATGCACAACAAGTGCAGCAATTGCTGAAAAAACAAGGGTTTAGAGTCGAGGCGGATTTGCGAAACGAGAAGATTACGTATAAAATACGCGAGCACGCATTACAGAAGATCCCATTTTTGCTAGTTGTTGGTGATAAAGAATCAGAAAGTAATACGGTGGCCGTTCGTGCCCGTGGCGGAGTGGATTTAGGTGTAATGCCTCTTGATGCCTTCGTTGCCCGACTCCAGCAGGATATATCCCAGAAAGTCGGACCCGAGCCTAGCTAGGGTTAGAACGGTTTTTATTGTTTTTTTAAAGGAATTAAGAAGATCGCTACTGAAAAATTGCAGCGCATTAACCGGGAAATTACTGCTCCTGAAGTGCGTTTGATTGGAATTGATGGAGGGCCCATCGGTGTAGTTAAGTTGAGTGAAGCCTTGGCTGCAGCAGAAGAGAAAGAGACCGATCTGGTTGAAATTGCTCCAACAGCTGTACCACCTGTAGTCCGCATCATGGACTTCGGCAAATTCAAGTACCAAGAAGCGAAGCGGATGCATGAAGCTAAGCTGAAGCAAAAAGTGATTCAGGTGAAGGAAGTAAAATTCCGTCCCGGCACTGATGATGGTGACTACGGTGTGAAGCTTCGCAATTTAATCCGCTTTTTGGAAGATGGCGATAAGACAAAGATTACGCTGCGGTTTCGGGGTCGTGAAATGGCCCACCAAGAAATCGGAGTCAGAATGTTGGAACGTTTGAAGTTGGACTTACAAGAGTTTGGCCAAGTTGAGCAGTTTCCAAAGATGGAAGGCCGCCAGATGGTGATGGTATTGGCCCCCATCCGTAAGGCTAAGTAACCAGGTTCTACCTGGTTCTTATGTAGGGAGGTATCTGCAGTGAATCACTGAGGATGCTGGTAGTTTGAAGTGCTTCTGGGTACAGGAAGAGTAACCGTCGGTTACCACCTATGTTGCACAAGTAATTGAAGGGGTGCTTTATGCCCAAGATGAAGAGCAAGAGTAGCGCCAAAAAGCGCTTCACGGTTCGCGCAGGCGGAACGATTAAACGAGGTCAGGCTTTCAAACGCCACATCCTCACCAAGAAGACCACAAAGAATAAGCGTCACTTACGTGGTTCCACAGAAGTTGCGAAAGCTGACGTTAAGTCAATTCGCTCCATGCTTCCATACGCTTAACCTCAGACTAGATTAGGAGAAATAAATGCCAAGAGTCAAACGTGGGGTTACAGCAAGAGCCCGTCATAAGAAAATTACCGATGCCGCAACAGGTTACCGCGGTCGTCGTAAGAACGTATTCCGTATTGCTAAGCAAGCGGTTATGCGTGCTGGTCAATATGCATATCGTGACCGTCGCAATAAGAAACGTGTATTCCGCGCTTTGTGGATTGCTCGTATCAACGCGGCAGTTCGTCAGCATGACATGACCTATAGCGTATTCATGAATGGTATGAAGAAGGCTGCGATCGAACTCGACCGCAAAGTGCTTTCTGATATGGCCATTGCTGACAAAGCGGCTTTTGCTGCTTTGGTTACTCGGATCAAATCCGTAGTAAACGCTGCAGCTTAATCTTAGTTTTCTAAACTAAGCTGCAATGGTTTCTCTCGACCAAATTGTCGAGGATGCTAAACGTGATTTCTTGGGAGCTGCCGATTCGGCGGCTCTTGAGGACGCGAAAGCCAAGTATCTCGGTAAATCAGGTGTTCTCACTGAGCGTTTAAAAGCGCTTGGTGGAATGTCGCCTGAGGAGCGCAAGAGTGCTGGCGCCCAAATTAATCAAATCAAAACCCAAGTAGAAGCTGCCTTACAAGAGCGTCGCCAAGCATTGGCTGATGCCGTATTGCTGCAGCGTTTAGCTGCTGAGTCGATTGACGTGTCCTTGCCGGGTCGCGGTCAGGCGGTTGGTAGCTTGCATCCTGTGATGCGTACTTGGGAGCGTGTTGAAGAAATCTTCCGCTCCATTGGTTTTGATGTGGCTGATGGCCCTGAGATTGAAACCGATTGGTTTAATTTCACAGCCCTCAATAGCCCAGAAAATCATCCTGCACGCTCAATGCAGGACACCTTCTATATTGATGGCAAAGATGCTTATGAGAAGCCTTTGCTATTGCGTACCCATACTAGCCCGATTCAAGTCCGCTATGCGAGTGAGCATGTTAAGAAATATGCCAACGCAGATGTGATGCCTCCTATCAAAGTGATTGCACCAGGCAGAACATATCGCGTTGACAGTGATGCAACTCATTCACCGATGTTCCATCAAGTCGAGGGCTTATGGATTGCTGAAAGTGTTTCATTTGCAGATCTCAAAGGAGTCTATACAGATTTCTTGAGAACCTTCTTTGAAACTAATGAATTACAAGTACGTTTCCGCCCATCCTATTTCCCCTTCACAGAGCCTTCAGCTGAAATCGATATGGCTTTTGGGGGTGGCAAGCTTGCCGGCCGTTGGTTGGAGATTTCAGGAGCGGGACAGGTGCACCCGAATGTATTGCGCAATATGGGTATTGATCCAGAGCGCTATACCGGTTTTGCCTTTGGATCTGGCTTAGAGCGCTTAACGATGTTGCGTTACGGCGTAGATGACTTGCGACTCTTCTTTGAGAATGACTTGCGTTTCTTAGCGCAATTCCCTGCATAACAAAATGATTACTAGAAACCGCTATGCAATTTTCTGAATCTTGGCTCCGTCAGTATGTAAATCCAGCTCTAGATAGTGATGCGCTTGGTCATGCCATGACAATGGCTGGCTTAGAGGTTGAAGAGCAGCACTCTGTGGCGCCAGCATTTACTAAGATTGTGATTGCTCAGATTCTCTCCGCAGAACAACATCCAGATGCAGATCGTTTACGCGTATGCAAAGTTGATGCTGGAACAGGCCAAGAGTTGCAAATTGTTTGTGGTGCACCAAACGCACGAGCTGGTATTAAGATTCCTTGCGCCATGGTTGGTGCTGAATTACCTCCTGCAGAAGTAGGTGGCAAGCCTTTCATGATCAAAGTGGGTAAGCTGCGTGGCGTTGAGAGCCAAGGTATGTTGTGTTCTGGTCGTGAACTGGGTCTTGGCGATGATCACGAGGGCATTCTGGAATTGCCAGCCGATGCCCCTATTGGTGAGGATATTCGCAAGTATCTTGATCTAGATGATCAAGTCTTTGTTATCAAATTAACTCCGAACAAAGCGGACTGCCTCTCCCTGGTTGGTATGGCAAGAGAAGTTTCAGCGATTACCGGCGCTGCTCTTTGTACGCCTAAGTGGAATGCACCTGCGGTATCAGTTGATGAAAAACGCAAGGTAACGGTAGAGAGCAAAGAGCTTTGTGGCCGTTTTGCTGGTCGAGTAATTCGTGGTGTAAATCCACAAGCCAAGACGCCTGATTGGATCGTAAAACGTTTATCGCGCGCTGGTCAAAGAAGTATTTCAGCTTTGGTAGACCTTTCTAACTATGTGATGTTGGAGATGGGTCAGCCAACCCACGTGTTTGATATTGATAAATTAAATGGTGACATCACAGTTCGGTGGGCTAAAGCCGGTGAAGCTCTTGAGCTGTTAAATGGGCAAACAGTCACTTTGCAAGGCCCTGACTCTGCTGGTAAGTTGCAAGACGCTGGCGTGGTTGCAGATCAATCTGGCCCAGTGGCGCTTGCCGGCATCATGGGCGGCAACCATTGCGCTGTGAGTGATGGCACTAAAAATATCTATGTGGAGGCAGCTTATTGGTTGCCTTCAGCTATTCAAGGTCGTGCCCGTCGCTTTAATTTCAGCACTGATGCAGCTCATCGCTTTGAGCGTGGTGTGGATCCTCAAAATACCGTCAATTGCCTTGATTACCTGTCTTCACTCATTCTTGAGGTTTGTGGCGGCCAAGCGGGTCCAATAGATGACCAGGTTCTGAATATACCCGAGCGCAAGCCAGTCAAAATGCGTTTGGCTAGAGCGGAAAAAGTGATTGGTATCCCGCTGACTAATGAAGTGGTTACCGATGTCTTTAAGCGTCTGGGTTTTGAATTTAAGCAAGAAGGTGATGTATATGTTGTAACTCCTCCAAGCTATCGTTTCGATATTGAGATCGAAGAGGATTTGATTGAAGAAGTTGCTCGTATGTACGGCTTTGAAAATATTCCTGATCTGCCTCCAGTAGCCTCACTCAAGATGAGCGCCAAAGCGGAAGCAAAGCGTGGCATCCATTTGCTTCGTCAGCGTTTAGCTTTGCAAGGCTATCAGGAGGCCGTTAATTTTGGTTTCACCGATTTTGAAAGCGAACAACGCTTAACTGGTGCAACACAAAAAGATGTCATTGCAGTTCTTAACCCAATTGCTAGTCAATATGGCGTCATGCGCAGCACTCTTTGGGGCGGCTTACTTTCCAATTTAAAGTCAAATCTGAATCGTGGAGCAGGGCGGGTCCGTCTGTTTGAGACTGGTCGCGTCTTTAGCCGTAATGCGGAAATTCAAGAAGAGGCTGGCAAAGTAGCCGGTTTCCATCAGCCTCAAAAGATTGGTGGATTAGCCTATGGTTCTTTTGTTCCCGAGCAATGGGCAAATGCTACAAGAGCAGTTGATTTCTTTGATGTGAAGGGCGACCTAGAGCGTGTCTTGGATCCTTTGCATTTTGTAACTGAGGCAGCACAACATCCTGCTTTGCATCCCGGACGTAGCGCAAAGGTATTCTTGATTGCAGACAAGAATCGAATTGAAGTCGGCATGATAGGTGAGTTACATCCAGGATTGCAGCAAGCTTATGAGCTCCCGCAGGCACCGGTACTATTTGAATTAGATTTAGATTCAATTCGTAATATAGGCTTGCCTGTTCCAGAGGAACTGAGTAAGCTACCTGCTGTACAGCGCGATTTAGCGGTGGTTGTTAAGCAAAGCGTATCAGCGCAGGCCTTGCTAGATGCGATGACGGCGTCAAAACAGAATTTTGTCCGCAATATTGAGTTGTTTGATGAATTTAAGCCCAAGGCTGGTTCAAGCAGCATGGCTGATGATGAAAAAAGTTTGGCTTTTAGAGTCACCCTTTTAAATCCTCAAGAAACATTGCAAGATCCCCAAATTGATGCAGTTATGGCAGCATTATTGGGCTCAGTTGAGAAAAAGTGCGCAGCGCGTTTGCGCTAGGTTTAGTATTAGATATAAATCAAATAATTAATTAGTTACCAAAGAGACAAGCAATGACTGAATTGATTTCTAATGACACCGTTACTAAGAACGAGCTATCCGAAGCTCTTTTTGATCAAGTTGGGCTAAATAAGCGTGAAGCGAAAGATATGATCGATGCATTCTTTGATCGTATTGGCCATTCTCTTGAAGCTGGTACTGAAGTAAAAATCTCCGGGTTTGGTAATTTTCAGTTGCGCAATAAATCGGCTCGTCCTGGCCGAAATCCAAAGACAGGTCAAATGATTCCTATAGCAGCTAGACGCGTAGTTACTTTTCATGCAAGTCAGAAGCTTAAAGATGTAGTGGAGTCACATGCTCGAGAAAACCGAGTTTGATGCTAGCTCGGCACTCCCGAGCTCTCAACTCCCGCCTATTCCTGCTAAACGTTACTTCACTATTGGTGAGGTAGCCGATCTTTGTGGCGTTCGTTCGCACGTCCTGCGTTATTGGGAGCAAGAATTCACCCAGCTCAGCCCTCAGAAACGTCGTGGTAACCGTCGTTATTACCAGCATCACGAAGTTGTGTTGATTCGAAAGATTCGGGCACTACTTTATGAGGAAGGTTTTACTATCAGCGGAGCCAGAAACCGCCTTGATGAAGCGCGCGGTGAACTCCGTTTGCGCGATGAATTGCAAGCAGTGCTGCAAATTCTCTCTAAATAGATACTGATACAATTTTATTTCCGTCGGGGCGTAGCGCAGCCTGGTAGCGTACATGCATGGGGTGCATGTGGTCGGAGGTTCAAATCCTCTCGCCCCGACCATATATCTGTAGTTATCGCGGTCTTAATTCGCGATGAAAGTTGAGTTCACAGTTGTAATCACCCTCTGGGTGATAGCTCACAGTTATCTCAAAAGCATTTTTTTGAGCATCAAAATATCGCCGAATGATTCTTAGGGCGGGTGAATTGTCTTCTACATCCAATGCATCAGCTACTTCCTTGCCAAGTCTGCACAAGGTAATTCCAACTGTAGCGCTATCAACCCGCTGACCATAACTTTTTTCAATTTGCTCATGAACTGGGGTTGAAAAATGCTCCTTCAGCTTTACGACTTCCGAGTAACGGGGTAGTAGATAGAAATCGGTCCAGCATAAGGGTTGAGCGTTTTCATTTAGCCTTCTGAGAGCGCCAATTCGAAACCATGGAGTGCCAACAGGACAGTCCAGCACATGGGAAAGAATGGCATTACAAGTGACATGCTCCTCAATTAAATTTTTTCTAATAGTATTTTGTGGATAGCTAAATAGATGACGTAGATCGCCTGCAACATTAGCAAATACGGTGGGCTCGGTAGCTGCTATGACTTTAGTGCCAGCGCCAGCGCGTCGAGTAATCAATCCTTTTCCGATTAATATTTTGAGCGCATCACGAACGGAATGGTGACTAGCATCAAATTCCTTGCAGAGAACTTCTTCTGTTGGTAAATAGCTTCCTAAGGGGTACTCACCGCTCAATATACGTTCGGCTAAAGTGCCGCTAATTTTCTGATAAAGCGTTTGCTTCAATGTGATTTATTCCAGTTGAATATTGCTGTCTTTAATTACTTTTGCCCACTTAGTAGATTCTATGTTTAAGAAGGCGCCAAACTGAGATGGAGAACTTGCCACAATCTCATTACCTTGCTCAGCCATTCTTGCCTGCACAGCCGGATTCTTGAGGGCCTGAGTAAACGCGCTGTTGATTTTATCCACAATGATTGGGGGTGTGCCAGCTGGTACGAGAACGCCCACCCAAGAGCTAACATCAAAATTTATAAGGCCCTGTTCGCTGGCAGTAAGTGTTTGAGGTAGGGCAGGTGTACGCTTTTTACCTAATACTGCCAATGGTTTCAAATTTCCGCCTTTAATCTGGGGTACCGTAATAACGGCACCCAAAATTGTGATGTCAGTCTCCCCGCTAATCGTGGCGGTGAGTGCTGGCCCACCACCTTTATAGGGAATATGCGTCATTTCAATACCTAGGCTATTTTTCAGTAATTCTGCAGCTAGGTGCCCTGAACTTCCGGGCCCACCGCTGGAGAATGTAATGCCATTGGGTTTGGTCTTTGCTAATTCAATCAATTCTTTGAGATTATTGGCGGGCAATTTGTTTCCCGCAACAACCACTAGAGGTATTTTGACTAACTCTGTAACTGGAGTGAGATCCTTAAAGGAGTCAAACGGGAGATTTTTATAGACATGGGGGTTAACTGCAAATGTATCGTAAACCATCAAAATGGTATATCCATCGGGAGGCGACTTAGCTACAAAATTACTTCCAATAGTGCCGCCTGCACCTGGTTTACTCTCAATAATGATTGGCTGTCCCAAAATTTCTTGCAGAGATGGCGCCAAAAGTCTTGCCATAGTATCTACAGCGCCACCTGTTGCTAATGGGTTGATGATGCGAATGGGTTTATTCGGGTAAACGTTCAGATCTCTGCTTTGCGCAAAACCTGGGCTAATGGTCATAACTAAAATACAGGTTGCTATAGATACTTTAAGGAGTTGCTTTTTCATATTAGTCGGCCTTAATGTTTCCGTCTTTCACAATTTTGCTTAAGCGTTGCATTTCTTTTTGAAAATACGCCTGACTTTCTGCTGGTGTATTGATATTCATCACTTCTCCGCCATCACTTGCTACTTTCTCCTTGAAGGCGCTTGAGGCAGTCACTTGGTCGAGCGCTTTCGAAATTTTGTTCAGTATTGGTGTTGGAATCCCAGTTGGAGCCCACACTGCGTAAACAATCGACATTTCATAACCTTTTAAATTGCCTGCTTCTTCAATGGTGGGGACGTCAGGCAATAACTTTGATCTAGTAGGGCCGGTCGTAGCGAGTGCATTGAGCTTGCCTGAACGTATATGGGGCAAGGCGACACCAAATGCAGAAAAACTAAGTGGAGTTTGGCCGCTTAAGGTATCTGTGATAGCGGGGCCACCACCTTTGTAGGGAATGTGAATCATCTTGATGCCAGCCTGATTGGTAAATAGCGCTCCGGCAAGATGGCTTGCGCTTCCATTGCCAAAACTAGCGTATGCAATTGCATCTGGGTCTTTTTTCGCTAAGGTAATTAACTCAGCAATATTTTTTGGTGGAAAGTTGGGGTTTTCTACCAACAATAAAGGCACAGATGCAATGACCGCCAATGGAATAATATCCTTCTCGGTTGAGTAAGGCGTCTTTCCATACATCGTTGGATTAATGGCATGGGAAGTAATTGACTGAAACATGAGCGTATAGCCATCTGGGGCTGCTTTAGCTACTGCATCAGCTCCAATCATCCCATTTGCGCCCCCGCGGTTTTCAACAACTACTTGTTGGCCGAGACTTGTGGTTAATTGGTTAGCAACAGTTCTTCCAAGAGTATCGGCAAATCCGCCTACTGGCCAAGTGATGATTAATCTAATGGGTCTACTAGGGTAGCTATCAGCTTGCGCCCAAAGGTCACCTTGGAAACAGCAAATCAAGTTAATTCCTAGGGCGATATTGATGATGACTCTGGAAATGGAATATTTCACTTTCTGTCTCCCATGTGAATTTAGGCAATCACTTTTTTATTTTTTAATTTACTTAAATCTTCTGTATTTAAGTGGAGGTACTCACTGAGAATTTCATCGGTATGTTCCCCAAGCAATGGAGGTGCATACCGAATAGAGCTTGGCGTACCATGCATCCTGAGTGGTGTGCCTAGAGTCTTGAAAGAGCCTATTTTTTGATGCTGAACATTTAGCACCATATTTTTGGCTTGTGTTTGTTGTGACGCAAGGGCTTGTTTGACGGTATTGACATTACCAATAGGAATACCCAGTTTTCTTAATTCGTCAATTAACTCATTACTAGAGTAGTGATTGATTTTATTTTTAATGTGCTCATCCAGTGCGGCACGATTGTTCACTCTCGCAGCATTTGTTTTGAAGCGCTCATCATTTGCCCATTCAGGGTTACCTAGAAACTCTGCGAGTTTTGCAAACTGACCATCATTGCCTACCGCTAAAGCAATCATGCCATCAGAGCAGCGATAGGTTGTATAGGGAACAATGGTGGGGTGACCGTTGCCATATCTACCTGAGTCCTTGCCTGTTGCTAAGTGGCTATTACCAACATTAGCCAATAAAGCGGTTGCTGTATCAAATAGGGAAACTTCCACTAATTGACCTTTGCCAGTTCGATAGCGTGCCAGCAATGCTGCTTGAATCGCATTTGCAGCCATCATGCCTGTAGCCAAGTCTACGATAGCAACGCCGTATTTAGAAGGCTCACCATTTTCAGATCCAGAGATACTCATTAATCCGGACTCTGCTTGCAAGATGAAATCATATCCGGGCAATCCTGCTTGAGGACCTTCACTCCCGTAGCCGGTAATCGAGCAGCGTACAACCATTGGCGCGTGAGTTTCAAACCAGGCTTGATTAAAACCCCATTTTTCTAAGGTTCCCGTTTTAAAGTTTTCAAGTACGACATCAAACTTTGGAATCAATTGCGCTAACAGAGACTTTCCATCCGCACTTGAAAAATCAATCGTGATACCTCGTTTATTGCGATTGCAACCTAAGAAATATGCAGATTCACCTTCCAAAAATGGAGGGCCCCAAGCACGCGTATCGTCTCCGCTATTCAAGGACTCGACTTTGATAACCTCTGCGCCGAGGTCTCCGAGCAATTGGCCGCACCAAGGGCCTGCCAAGACACGGCTTAAATCCAATATTTTTAGACCAGCCAAAGCGCCTGCATTACTTTGCGCTTTGGCTGTCTTGATGTTTTCTGCACTCATCTAGCTGCTGCTTAGTCGCGCATATCTGGTGGAGCATTGAGATTCTTATGGAAACCATCCAAGTAATCTTCTAATGCCGCCTTATTCTTCATGCGGAATTGCTGGAAGTCTGGCTTGCGCCCTTCCAAGAAGGCATTCATACCTTCGAGACTTTCTTCAGATCCCCAAACATAGGCAAGTAATTCCATGCCATGCTGCCAAGAAGCATAGAGTTGGTCGGATTCAAAGTTCAGACTCTTCTTGGTCATGCGGATAGTTTGCGAACTATTGCTCTTGATGTTTTCGCACCAGGCCAATGTTTCAGTAAGAAGATCTTTTTCAGCAACGCATTTGTTGATGAGGCCAATTCTTTCCGCTTCTTTAGCTTCAAAGCGTTTTGCTAAAAAGATCATTTCGCGGGCGATACGCTCCCCGACAATGCGAGGCAAGTATTGTGTTGCACCAACTGTAGGGCAGGCTCCAACTTTTGCGCCTGTTTGTCCAAATACAGACTTCTCTGACCCAATCACCAGGTCGCACCAAAGGGCTAGCTCATGACCGCCACCAACGCACCATCCATTAACCATCGCGATGACCGGAATAGGCACGCCACGAATGGCCATTGCTAATCCGAGCATGCGATCATTCCACATTGACCCATTTGTGAAAGTGAGTCTCTTCATGGCATAAAAATCACCGCCTGCTGAAAACGCTTTATCGCCAGCCCCGGTAAAAACAATACAAGCTATTGAAGGGTCTTCGCGCGTTAGCTTTACGGCATCAATCATTTCATCTAGGGTTTGCTCTCTAAAGGCGTTCAGGACCCTAGGGCGATTGATCGTAATCCAGGCCACTTGATCTTTCACTTCTAAGATGATGTCCTTATATGGTTTTTCTGGCTTAATGCTCATCTTGTCTCCATCCACGGTTGTTTATTAAAATATCCGAATAAAGTTTAAATTTCTTTACTCATTAGGAATATAATACACAAATAAGGCAAAATTATCGCTATATAGTTTTCTAAACATACGGATATTTAAAAAATGAGCACAAATCTCGGGTCTGAAAACAACTCCAATGCACAAGCAGTTGATTACTTTGGTCTCAAAATTCCATTTTTGGATGTTTTGGGTGTTGTTCCCGAATACGCAGCAAATGGGAAGGTACGAATTAGCTATACCGTCAAGCCCGAACATACCAATAGCTTTCAGGTTGCACAGGGCGGGGTCATGATGACGCTCTTGGATTTTGCTATGGGAGCAGCCGCCCGAAGTGGTTCCAATCATGACTTAGGCGCTATTACCATCGACATGACTACAAGCTTCTTGCGCCCAGGTTTGGGCAAAATAGTGGTTGAGGGTACTTTATTGAAGGCTGGTAAATCCATTAACTACTGCGAGGCTGTTGCCTTAAATGAGGCTGGAGAAATCACTGCAAAGGCCAGCGGCACCTTTATGTTAAGAAGGTGAGTAGCCCTAGTATTGATATTATTATTTATAATAATTATTAATATTTAATCATTAATTTCTATATAAACCATTGATAAATATAG
>Ga0214245_1000063_pt1 | contig 32215 bp, 25 predicted proteins | sample TroBogypolimnion_36_FD_153083 | JGI IMG/M metagenome (GOLD analysis project Ga0214245, IMG submission 153083) | Freshwater microbial communities from Trout Bog Lake, WI - 23OCT2008 hypolimnion | ecosystem: Environmental > Aquatic > Freshwater > Lake > Hypolimnion/Profundal zone | place: Trout...
GGGTGGGAATATGTTCCGGCGCGTCGTTGCGGACGAGGTCGGACGGATTGGAATAGAGCGGGATGGTTTTCACAAATTTACATGATGCTGCCCGGCCAGCGGTCAGGCCTCGGCGGACGCTGCTGGTGCGATGCCCCGCGCTGCGTGGACAGACCCGTGACGAGGCCGGGCTGGAAACGCACGGACGGGACTTTGGATTGTTCGGGCGCGGTAATGAGTTTCAACACCATTTCCACCGCCGCCTTACCCATGTCGTAACGCGGAATGCTCATCGTGGTCAGCGGCGATTCAAGAAAGAGGTCGTAGCCATCATCGTTGTAACCGGCCAAGCCGAGGTCGTCCGGGAAATGGAGACCCAGTTGATGGATGAAGCGTTGGAAGTAGAGCGCCTGAAAATCCGATGAACAAAAAATTGCGTCCGGCCGCTTGGGCGATTTCAGCCAATCCAGAATATCCACGCCGCAACGCCGGGTGTCGGTGGCGAGAACGCGGCTGGCCAACCGGCGCTCCTCCATGACTTTCGAGTAACCGGCGACGCGGTCGGCGTGGCTGTAGTGCCCGCCCGCTTCCGTGCAACTGAACGCGACCCGCCGGTAGCCTTGCGTCAGCAGATGTTCCGTCATGATGCGCGCCCCGGCAAAGTCATCCACATAAACCGCATTACTCTTCAGCTTTTCGTTGAGATACACCACGGGCAATCCGCTCGCGGCCACCACTTTTTCCAATTCGGGCGTCAGCAGCGAAACATGATTGATGATGAGTCCGTCCAGATGCGATTCACGAAACACCTGCGGAATCGGATTCGTGTCCGCCGTGGGCCGGGATGGCAACCGCACCATCGTCACCTGATAACCCTGCGCGGCGGCGGTGTCATAAACCCCGGCACGAAACTCGGGGCGGTCCTGTTCCACGGCCTGCAACACATTGGCGGTGAAGTAACCCAAATTGTAAAACCGGCGCATCCGCATTGCGCGGGCGCTGCTGTCGGTCCGGTAGCCAAGCTTCGCGGCGGCGGCGAGAATCTTCTTCTGCAACTTCTCCGACGCGCCGATTTTACCCGTGCGTCCGCCCAGAACCGCGCTCACCACGGCTTGGGAGACACCCGCCGCCGTGGCGACATCATCCTGCGTGGCCGAAGGTTTTCGAAATGTTTTGGTGCGTTTCATGATAGTGAGGCCATGATGGCAGCAAAGCCCGCGACCGTCACCCGCAAACCCAAACCCCGCGTCGAAGCGGCGTTCAAATTTTGATTGCGGTTCATTTGCCGATGATTTTATTATGCGTATAATATTTATGTCAACACCAAACAAAAACCAACCTCATGCGCTACGGATTTTTTGACGGCCCGAACCGGGAATACGTGATCGAGCGGCCGGACACGCCCCGCGCGTGGTCAAATTACCTCGGCTCGCGCAAATACGGCGGCATCATCACCGCCGGCGCAGGCGGCTACAGTTTCACCCGCTCACCCGCCGAGGGCCGCATCCTCCGCCACCGCTACAACAGCGTCCCGATGGATTTGCCCGGAAGGCAATTCTACATTCGGGACACGGCGAGCGGTGATTTCTGGAGCGCGGCGTGGCAAGCGACGGCGAAACCGCTAGACCGCTACAACACGGAAACCCGCTTCGGTCCGGGCTACGCGCGAATCACCAGTGAGTATTCCGGCATCCAAAGCGAATCGCTCTATTTTATCCCGCTGGAGGCCGAGCACGAAATCTGGCGGTTGCGCGTGACGAACACCAGCAGCGCGGCCCGCACGCTTGATGTGTTTTCGTTCTGTGAATTCACGACCGAATGGAATCTCGTGAACGACACGCTCAACTTGCAATACACGCAATACATCGGCGAGGCACGGTGGCAGGACGGTTTCATCGCTGCATCTTCGTGCGGACGGTTGCCCGAAGATCCGGGCAACTTTGCCAACCGCGACCAGTCGCGTCACTGGTGGATGACGCAACGCGGCGGCGAGATCGTCGGACACGATTGCGACCGCGAAAAGTTTCTTGGGGCTTACGGCGGATTTCATAATCCGGCAGCGGTGGTCAAGGGCGCATGCACTAACAGCGACGGTTTTTCCGACAACACCTGCGGTGCGATTCAAAGCCGACTCACGCTCGCGCCCGGCGCTTCCGCCGATGTGTTGGTTTTGTTGGGCATTGGTCGCGCAGAAACGGTCGGCAAAAATGTCGCCAGACTTTACGCCGATGCTTTTCGGGTGGACGCCGAACTCGCTGCGCTGAAAGCCCACTGGCACGAACTGCTGGAAACCATCACCGTTCGCACGCCGGACGCGGACTTCGACCACATGGTCAACACCTGGGGCGCTTACAACGCACTGATGACTTTCGAGTGGTCGCGCTCCTGCTCGCTCGTCTATACCGGCGACCAGCGCGACGGTTACGGTTTCCGCGACACCGTGCAGGATTGCCTCGGCGTCACCGCGATGCTGCCGCATGCCGTCCGCGATCGGCTCGTGCTCATGCTCTCGGCGCAGGATTCCACCGGCGGGGCGCAACCGGAAGTTCGCCCGTGGTCGCACCAACCCGGCAAGATGCCGCCGACGCCTGCTTCGCATTATCGCTCCGATGATTGCCTCTGGTTTTTTAACGCGATTCCAGCCTATGTCGCGGAGACGGGCGAAAGCGCATTTTACCAAATGACCGTTCCATTTGCCGACAGTGGGGAAACAACGGTGTGCCGGTGGTTGTTCTTGTTGCGGGCATTGCCGCCAAGCCGCGACAGGTAAGCGTCAAGCGCGGTCGTCTGGATGGCGCTGATCAAGCCGGGGAAGGCGGCGACAAAATTGCCAACGTAGCGTTTCACGTCGCGCAGGTGGTAGTGGCCGACGCCGCGCTTGACGAGGTGTTCCAAGTATTCGGCGTAAACGCTTTCGATGGTCGCGCCGTGGCGGACGCGCTGGCCGTGGGCGAGGTAGAAGCTGACGGCCTCGTCCAGCGTGCCGGTCGTGAGCCGCGCCTGAAACTCGGCATATCGGCGGCAAACCTCGTCCACCTCCAAGCCAAGCGGCGCGGCGGTGGTCTGCGCCAGTATCAGCACGCGCCGGTCTTTTTCTGTGAGGTATTGGGCGCGGGCACCGTCGCGGCTCAAGCGGTGGGCGATTTCCTTGGCGAGCGCCTTCGCCTTGTCCAGCGTGTTGCGCCGCTGCAAAATCCGGCGTGCGCCTTCATAGTGCGCAACCTGAAATGATTCGTAAGTCTTGACCGTGGCGCTGGCCGCGTCACCGTTGGCCGCCGCCTTGACCGTGACCGGCGCGGCGTAAATGGAAATGGCAACCGATCCGACCGTCACGGTCGCAACCGGTTTTCTCTCCTTGGAAGAAACACCAATGTCCATATCTAGTTTTATGGGGCGTTGGTGTTTCCGCAACGAGAAGTTGCGATTTTGTCTTGGAAATATTTTCCAAGTCCGCGCTGACGGGAAAGAAAAGGAACGGCGGGGAAAGGTCGAAAGCGCGAAAGGCTGTCAGGCGGCGGAAAGCTCCGCGCTGATGCAAAACTGATGCAAAAACCGGCTAACCTTACGAAACCCTTGCAAACATTGGAGCGGGTGAAGGGAATCGAACCCTCGTGACCAGCCCTGTGGTAACTAGTGGTGAAAAACATGGGAAATTGCTAGGAAATTGCGTTAAGTTAGGATGGCTTTCCTGCACTTCCTGCACTACAACATAATTGTCATGTCGCAGGCCTATCTTTACCCAAAACGGCGGTCTCCGTATTGGTATATTCAATATACCGATGGCGAGGGCAGGAAACACGATAAATCCACCGGCCTTCGGGTGGACGATCCGAACGACACCATCAAGGCCAAAGAACTCCGCGCGCGGCTGGAAGCCGAAGCCTATAAAACGGGTGTGCGGGCTTCCGGAAGCTGGGACTGGGTCGAAGCGTGGATGAAACGCCACTGCAAAACGGAGTCAACGTTGGAACGGTATCGGGACGCCTGGAAATGGCTGGCCCAATGGCTGCAAGTCCAACACATTCACTCTCCCCGCCAGATCACGTATAAAAAAGGAATTGCCTATCTTGACTGGCGCGTCAAGGCGAAGAAGAAAAACGGCAAGTCTGCCGGGCGAAATACCGCCATTCTGGAATTGAAGCTCCTGTCACAGATCCTGGACGAGGCGGTCCGAATGGAGGAGGCCGATGCGAATCCTCTCGCCAGTTTGAAAGTCAGCCGGGACGAGCCCAAGGAAAAGCCGGAAATGAGCGAAAAGGAGATTCAGAAAATTTTGTCGGCACTAAAACATGAGCCGGAGTGGATGCAGATTTCCTTCAACATCGCGCTGGCCACCGGTTGCCGGCTGAAAGAAACCCGTTTGCATGTGAACAGCATCAAGCTGAACGAAAATAAAATCACGTTCGGATCACCCAAAGGTGGCAAGAAACGCGCCTTCTCGATCCCTATTCCCAAGCGGCTGCTGCCGATGCTCACTGAGTTAAAAAAGAAGCACTCCGGTTGGATATTTGATTTTCCTTTCCAGCCTTCGCGGCGCTGGCAGCAATTTTTCATCAAAGTGAAACTGTCCCATCTGACGTTCCATTGCACGCGTGTCACTTTCGTCAGCCGGCTACACCGGGCGGGTGTTCAGCGTGAGGTCGTGATGCGTTTGGTCAACCATGCCAATGAGTTGATTCACAAAGTTTATGAACGGGAAAAAGTTGACGACCTTGTTCCGTGGATGGGAAAGATTGAGGAAGCGATGGATGCGGCGTTCGACTCAAAGAAGAAGTGAAGGGCGACGGATTTGTTAGGGCACTAGATGGCGTGCGAGCAGGCTGTTCTCTGCTGGAGACATTGCCAATTTACGTCAGCAGCTTGATGACGTCCGCGAGAAATACGGGAAGGTATTTTTCGCCGAGATACTCACGATCGTCTGATAGATTTTTATCGTAGCGGGCCCGTTCTATGGCGGGGCGCACTTCCACCATGAGCTGGCGCAGCTCGGATGATTGCAACAGCGAATCAAGTTTCTCCAAATGGGGATCATTCACTTTCAACCAGATTCGTTCCAGCGCGCTGAATAGCGGTGGCCAGGTCACCCATTGAGGAAAAACTGGCGGGCGATTCAGCAGCGCCGCCCAGTTCTCCGGCTTCAGCCAGTAATGTTTTTCACGGCCCTGCAAGCGGAGTCCAACCACGCCAGACTGGCTCATGTCCACCAGCGTGCCCTGGACTGCGCGCTCAAAGTAATAGGCTTCACGAGCGATCTGCGAGGGATGTGCCGCCTCGTGCGTCAACAGGTAGAGGACGATCTCACACCGAACATTGATGCCAAATAAGGCACGGAGTTGTAGGGCGAGGTTGGTCGGTTGAGCTGGTCGGAAATTTTGCGAATACCCGCGCAAACGCAGCGGCCCGCGCTTGAATCCGTAGCGCAGGAAATACGGTTCCGGTTCGCCCACCATGGGCGCAGGATTTCCATCGGGCGCGATGAAAAACTCCTCCGTCACTTTTGGTTTTGCAACAGATTCCGCCAGCAGTTTCCACTTCATCGCCTCAGTGCCATTGCCTAAACATGCTGCCACCGCCGCGAGTGCCCGCTCGCCAGAAAACTTTTCAGTGCGAAGAATCCGTTTGAGACGCATGACGTTGATGAACCGGCCATTTTCTTGAAGCCAGTCGAGCGCCTCATCGAAGAGGCGCGGCTCGTGACGGCCCACCGTGCAGGTGAGCAGCAGCAGCGCCTCCGGGTCAATGATCCATCGATCTTCTCCGCTGGCATGGCCGGCTACCCCTAGGGCAGACCACTGGCGCCAGAGGAAATTCAGGAGCAGTCCCTGGTATTCCTCTTTAAATGTTTTTAGCGACGGATGCATATCCCATTTGGTTGAGCAATTCGGTGAGCACCATCTTGAAACCCTCGGAGACATCGTGCGTCATGGCCCAGCGTGCCGCTGCCAGCAGTTCGGCATCCGTAGGTTTCAACGCACGCAAATCGGCAATGTGCGTGTCGTCCCGCTGATCGGCGGAAGCATAAAGCTTAAAATAAATTTGATCCAAACGGCCGATGAAATAAATCGTCAGCCGGGAACCGAAAATCTGCTTGGTCAAACGGTCTGCAAAACCATCCGGCAATCCCATCTGAAATAATCCGCCGTCATTGCGGCTGGGTTCATTGTTGAGCCAAGTTTCTTGAAGCCCCAAATCCCGAGCCACCTGAGCGCTGGCTTCCAACAGGAGCGCCGGCAGTGGATCGGGATTCAATAATTCACCGGTCGCACTCAGCAGGGCGACCACATCCGCATCATTCGTGGTTCTTTGGCGGAGTCCGGTGGCAATCAGTGCCGAACCGCCGCAGACAACCAACCGAACGGGATTTGACCGCATCAAATCCAGCCTCCCTGAAAGGAGTTTAAATGTTCGTTCCAAGGATTCTTTTGTCAGTTCTTGACTCATAATGCTATTTATTCAGCGCACAATACGCACAATAATTAGCATTACGCGGTTAAAAAGCAACCTGAAATATTTGAAAAATCGTTCATAGGACAAGGTTTTAACTTTAATTCATAGTTTACAATGGTCTATGAGTGAAACGACTTGCGACAGGAGAAATCCATTTTTTGAAGCACTGGCATTCTTGGCAGCAAGAGCGCGATTGGCATACGGCGGAATCAATACTTCTCCAAGTGCAAACGAAATGGCAATTCCAAAAAGCTGCCAACCGGTCATAGCCGTGAGGCTGGAATGAGCCAGAGCAGATGCTTGGGAAGAAAGTTCCGCGATACTGACTGGAGATTTAAATGCAGCGAGTAACAACATGAGCGGAACGATGATGGCCTTTAGGGAAAACTGCACGGCCTCAGTTGCAATAGTCGCCCTAAGTCCACCTGTGAAAGTAAGTAGCGCAGTCGCACCTGTTACTGAAATCAGACAAACTGGCAATGGCCAACCCGTAATACCTTGGAGGATGGAACCACCAATTTTCCCCATGACTGCCGTAAATCCGATGCAAAGCCCAACCGAGAGAATTCCAGTCAATAATTGAGTGAATCGCCCATAACGCTTTCGCATCACATCCCCTAACGTCTGGCAATCCCGCTCTTCGGTCAACTTGGGACCGAAAAACAGTCCTGTCATGAGTGTTTGGATTGCGAATGTCACTACCAGAAAATAAAACAGAAATCCCATGCCCCAACTCTTGCTGGTAACACCGACGGAGAATCCAGGACCAACAATTGTCGCTGCCAGACTAGCGAAAATCATGGTGGTCGGGATTGAACGACGGCCGACTGCATACTCGCTGAAAGTCTTGGTTCGTCGAGTAAGGTAAGCCAAAACGGCCATCAAGACGAAATATCCAGCAATGGCTGCAAAATCAAGGGGAGCAAGGTTCATTGATTGTTTAAATTTAAATCTATCTACCACAACTTTGCGTGACACATGTTGTCACGCATGTATCTGCTTGTTAATAAATTGTTTACAGGCTTAATCCTGCCAATGAATTCACGAGCACGCAACCCTTCAATGGTGGCCATCACGCCTCGCCTTTCAAGCTGTCGACTGAATTCTTGATCGCGAAGCGGGGGCGGATGAGCGCGACTTCGCTCCCGGAAAAGCGGCTCGAGTTGGTCGAGCTTGGAGGCTTCGCTTTCAGGATAGGAAATGCTGGGGCGGAAAGGCATAGGCTGGTGTTTTTTGCAGGCGCATTTTCAGATTGCGGTCACCGCTGCTCCTGACTTGAGTTGATGTAACAGCTCATGGTAGCCGAAATTCACTCCGTTGGGAAAGGTCAACGCCGGGAAAAGCGCTGTGACGTTGGCCCCTGATGGTCCAAAATAAAAGTTTTCCTGGGCGGCTAATTGGTGGAGATAATCGTAAAGATTGCCGGACAAAAACCCCATTGATTTGCAGGACACGGCCGCCTGCGCCGTGGCCGCGCTGATCTGATAAAATGCCAGGCTGCCAATAATCACCACCACTGATGCTTGCTGCAGCAAAGAACTCACACTGCTGGTCGGCGTTGGTGTTGATAAATTGGCGCACAAATAAACCTGTGGCGACGTCATTTCCGTAAGGTTTTGGCTGGCCACAAATCCAGTCGCAGTGGGAAACAGAATAATGTCGCTATTGGGCTGACCGGATCCAATAGAAGCATACCCCAATTGCACCTGCGGATTGTAGCCAAACGCGGTCACGTTTTGCGGCGATCCAGCAACCGCCCCCGGGGGCGGCGCAGGTGGAAAAATGGTGGCGGTATGACCTATCGGATTATCTGGAATATTCACGGTGGCCATAGCACCACTGGAAGTGGCAGATTCAACACCGCCGACGATGGCGCTGACCTTGTAATAATATGTGCCAGGATAAACCCCGGTGTCGCTGTAACTGGTGGTTCCCACGGAAACAATATTCGTGTAAGGGCCGGAAATATTTGTGGACCGTTTAACCACGTAGGCGGTAGCGGAAATAACCGGCGACCATTGCACCAAAATTGTGGGGTGATCGAACACGGTAATCAGCAGTGCTGGATCATATAAATCCACCTGCGCAAGCAACGAATTGGCGGTCATTCCCGAACCGGGCGACTTGGTGAATAACAAAGACATGCCGGTCAAACCATATACGCTCACACCACCATCGGGATTGGTAACGTAAGGATGCGAAGTGGGCAGGATATTATTATCCCAGGTTGTGCCGGGCGAGGTGACACCCGAATGCGCCAGACTACCCGGCCAGCAAATTTCAAAATAAGTGGCCCAAGCCGGATCAGCGGGAACGCAGGCGATGACGCGTTTGATTCCCTCCAACACGTTGCCGCTGCTCTGGGTGTTCAAAGGTGGAGGATTGCTGCAGGCGCAGCCGCAAGCCATGCCGAAATAAGGACCAGTGCCGCGTTGGCGCGTCAAGCTCATGCCGGGTCAGAAGGTGCTTTGTAAACCAGCGAACCAAACACGATCATAGTGCGTTGCTTGCAAACCCCGCCAATAATCTGCGTCACCTTCACCTCGCGCAAAGCGATAGGATGAACCAATCCATCACTCCCCTTGGCGGCCGCCGGATCAAGCACCACCTGCGGTGCCACGTTGCCATTGGGCGGTGCCCAGGTCTGCGAACCGGTCGCACCGTTTACCGCGACATAAGCATCCACGCCGGCGACCGGTTGCCCACGGCCGAGGAGCTGCTCCAGCTCAATGCCGGCAAACCAATTTTTATTTCCTTCCTCGGCGGATTGCCGCCGCATTTTTTAACCACGGAATTTAGCCGGGCAATTAGTCCGGCGTGATGGCATGAAACTCTCCGACGAACAGGTCAAATTGTTCTGGCGCGAATGGCCGAAAAGTTGCGCGGCGATGGGCTGGACGAAGGCGCGCGGATTGTCGGCCAAGGAGATCGACGCCAAGCGCAAAGAATTTTTGCTCGGCTGCGGTTTTGATTCGCTCACCCAGGTGGATCGCGTGGCCGGTTTCACCAAGGTCAAAAACGAGCTGCTCGTGCTCCAGGGCGTGAGCATCAAGGCCGCCCAGGAAACGATTGATCCCACGCTCAACGACGGCCGCACGCTGCGCCATTTTATTCTCACGGATCAGGTGCCGTGCCTGGAACTTTATCTGGACGATGTGCGCGGCTACATGACGTCAATCATGGAGGACAAAAACCGTTGGTGGAAGATCGACCGGCCGGCGCGCGATATCACCCTGATGGACCTCGACGCCAAACCGGTCCACCGCTGGTGTGTGAAGTCGAAACAGATGCGAGATTTTCCGAGCCAGTTGGAGCAGATCAAATGGACGCTCGCGGCCCGGATCAACACGCTGCGCAATGCGGCCGGCGAGACGATCCACCAGATGCGCACCCGCGCCAAACTTCCGTGCGCCTGACCGATCTATCGCCGCCGAAGGTTCGGTGACGGTGATTGATCTCGAAAACAGTTTGGTAGAGCGAAACTCCGTCGAGCCAAAAGTTTCGGGAGACAGAAACAATACCATGGATCGCCGGAGTCTCACCCAGACAGAGATTTTGACAGGCCGACACGCTTGTGCGCTGGCACTGGCTCCTAACGGAAAATTTCTTGTCGTCGCCAACGCGGGCGACGATACGTTAAGCGTCATTGACACGCGCTCGGATAAAATCATCGAAACGATGAGCATTCACCAAAATCCAGGTGATCCGTTCGGCGCGCAGCCCAATGCACTGGCATTCGCAGCAGCAGGCGAAAAATTATATGTATGCAACGGCACGCAGAATGCCGTGGCGGTGGTTCAATTCAAGCCCGGCGAATCGAAACTGCTCGGCCTGATTCCCACTGGCTGGTTTCCGGGTGCCATCGCTTTCGATGCGCTCCATAAAAAAATTTGCGTAGCAAATCTCAAAGGTGTCGCCGCCAAACCAGAAAAGGCCAAGTCGGGCGCAACAGGTTTTGGCTTCACCACGCACCAATATTGCGGATCAATGTCGCTCATTTCGGTTCCGTCTGAAAGTGAACTTGCCGTTTTCACGCAGATGGCGCTGGCAAATTTACGCTACACGTTGCTCGCCCAAGCGAAGCTATCGCCGCGTCCTGGCCACGCGTGTCTGCCAGTGCCGGAACGTGTCGGCGAACCCAGCGTCTTCCAGCACGTCATCTACATCATCAAGGAGAACCGCACCTACGATCAGGTGCTTGGCGACGTGACGAACGGCAACGGCGACGCGACGCTCTGCAATTTCGGCGAGCGCGTGACACCGAACGAACACAAATTAGTGCGGGATTTCGTGTTGCTCGACAATACCTATTGCTCCGGAATCCTGAGTGCGGACGGACATAATTGGGCCGACAGCGGCATCGCGACGGATTATGTCGAGCGTGAATTTGCAGGCTGGCCCCGGAGCTATCCGAGCGGCGGTGACGAGAACGATCGCGACGCGCTGGCGTATTCACCGGCGGGATTCATCTGGACAGATGCTCTTGCGCACGGCAAAACCATCCGTGACTTTGGCGAATTCACCCGCCCAAAAAAGCATTGGCAAAATCCCGCGCGAAAAGACAAGTTGACTTATCTCGATTGTTACCGAGATTTTTTAAACGGCTCAAACGCCGTTGTTTATGCTTGCGAACCCGATATAGAAGCGTTGCGGCCTTATATCGTTCCGGACTGGCCAAGCTGGGACTTGGGCGTGCCGGATGTGGTGCGCGCCGCAATATTCATTGAGAAATTAAAACAGGTCGAAGCCGCAGGAACTTTTCCGAACCTGACCATCATTTGGCTTCCAAATGACCATACCTGTGGCACGAAGCCCGGTTCACCCACGCCCCGTGCGCAGTTGGCGGATAACGACCTTGCGTTGGGCCGGATAGTCGAGGCCGTGAGCCACAGTAAATTTTGGACGAACACCTGCATCTTCGCCGTCGAGGACGATCCACAGGACGGCTGGGATCATGTCAGTGGTTATCGCACGACGGCCTATGTAATCAGCCCGTTTACGAAGCGCCACGCCGTTGTCTCCACGCGATACAACCAGACCAGCCTACTGCGCACGATTGAACTGATGCTCGGTCTGCCGCCGATGAACCAGATGGACGCCACCGCCACGCCAATGTTCGACTGTTTCACAAATATGCCGGACTTCACCCCCTTTGATGTCGTGACGAACAATGTTCCGCTGGACGAGATGAATCCAGCGACGAAGAAAATTTCCGACACGCAACTCCGCAAGGACGCGATGGTTTCCGCGCGGCTGCCACTGGATTTGCCAGACCAATGCCCGGAGGCCGTATTGAACCGCATTCTCTGGCATGCGACGATGGGTGCGAAGCCGTATCCGGAATGGGCGGTGAAAATTGCAGGTGAGGATTAAAGATGCTTTATTTCGGCATGTCGCTGGGGATGGGGGTGGTCTTGGCCTTTGTGTGGTATGTGGCACACTGGTGCTCTCGACCGTCCATTTTGAATGGCAAACAATAATTCTTCCATTTGACGCTACGCCTTCAAAATGAAATTAAAGCCCAGTTTCATTGAGGAATATATAAGGCGGCTTGACGAAATCTGGCCGGAATTTTCTGCGGAACTGAAAACGGGCAGCATTTTCGATTAATCAATCCTTTTGGATGAAGAAACGCTCAAGTTGTTGGCCGTGAAAAAGTTGGGCGATAATAATTGCGCTGCTGATTTGCCAAATTCTCCGATAGTCCGTAGCTGGTGGAATTGCATGGAGCCGTTGTTGAAAACAAATGCAGATAATTCACCAGTTGTCACACCATTGAGGGAAGTATTCCACCTTGACTAAACCACCTCGACTAAAAATTGAACTTTCCACGCTACAAATTTCCAAATGACTTCGCGATAGACGTCTGGATGCGGACGGGAAATAGCGACGCGATGCTGTTTTGTTGGGAGCAGAAGATATGTGAACGCACCAACCAAAATCGCGTCATCAAATAAACAGTGTTTAGTGAAATGTTGTAAAACCGACTCTGTACCAAATTTAACGCGCATCTTCAAGTAACCCAACCCCACGCACAAAAGCCAACCCTTTCCAAGCCTGTTGATGCGTGTTTTCATTATCCGGCACGTCATGTCTCAAAGCTAAATTGAACTTGTCCCGGACCATATCCCGTAGAACTTCCACAGGAACGCCGGCCTGATTTCATGTGGAGAATGGTTTAATAGGCGATGTTTTCTGGTGTGACTGTTTAATTTTGCTTTTCTGCATTGGTAAGGAGTTTTGCTGCGAAACAAATGGAATCGTGGATTAATTCAGCGGCGTCTTCTGAACCGATTCTGTTGACGTTGTTTGGCATTGCGGATCTTAACCTCGGTGCAATTTCCTCTTGCAGAATCCAGCTTGATTCTGGGGGCCATAATAATTTTTGGTGGGGATTGATGGAAACGAAAAATCCCTGTCTTTGAGGGACAGGGCTCGATTCGTGGTGAGATTTGGGATTAACGGAAGCTAAACCGTCACCTAGATATTATCCCACTTATTGAGAGATTTCTGGAGATGGGGAGGGTGTGAGCAGGCGTTACGCGCACGCACCAATTGACAGTCGTGAAGGGAAACCGCGAAGATTGGCGCGTTCGTCATTATTGAGCGCACAGTGATCCGGGAACGGAGCGCGAACCAATTTATCGATTGAGCGACACGAACTAAATATTCAAGGTCGGCCACAAAGGCGAACCGCGGCACGGCTGGAGATTGCAATTGAGAATGCGACGGTCAGTGTATGGGTTCGGGCCGGATCAGAGAGCGTAAAGCTAAAGCCAAGGTGAAAAAAGATTTGCGCAAATTGTCCTATGTTTGCGTTTAATGGCGGTTGTTGCGTAATTTGGGTCGTCGTAGAATTGGGTCGTCGTAGAATTAACTCAAATACTGCGTTCCTCACTTTTTGTCAGCGATCAATGCTGAAACGAGCGGAGCGTATAAAAATTTAATTTCAAAAATATTTTATACAGCGACTAGTAAAATTATGCCGCACGTCAATCTGCATGCCATTGATCTCATCGTCATGGTTCTGTACGTCGTCGTTTTGATTGCGTGGGGGTTGTATCATTCCAAGCGGCAGAACGCGGAGGATTATTTTCTGGGCGGGCGTGGCATGGCGTGGTGGTTGGTGGGGCTTTCGATGTTTTCGACGGTTGTTTCCAGCTCATCGCTCGTCGGTTGGTCTGGCGACTGTTACAGCACCGGGATTTCCGTTTTCAACTACGGCATCTCGGCGGCCATCATTCCAATCATCTTTGTTTTGGTGTTCTTCCTGCCGTTTTACCTACGGAACAAGGTTTACACGTTGCCGGAGTTTCTGGAAGGCCGGTTCGACGCGCGCAGTCGCTATTACCTCTGCACCATCGCGCTGTTGAGTTATACGTTTATCGACTCGGCGGTGACGCTGTATGCCGGCTCGCTGATGATCCAGATGATTTTTCCGTCGGTGGACTTGAAGATCCTGATCTGGGGCTTGGCCATCGTGGCGGCCAGCTACACGCTGGTTGGCGGATTGTCGGCCGTGATGTTTGCGGACGTGTTACAGGCGGCAATCTTGTTCGTTGGATCGGTGGTATTGACTTATATCTCGTTTGACAAAGCTGGCGGCTGGTCGGCGGTGATGCTCGCCGTGCCGGCGGGGCATACCAGCCTGATACGGCCCGTCAACGATCCTTCCGTGCCGTGGCCGACCCTGCTGATCACACTGCCTTTGCTGGGATTTTATTACTGGGGCACGAGCCAGGCGATGGTGCAGCGCACGTTGAGCGCAAAAAACATCAACCACGGTCGCTGGGGCAACCTCTTCGCCGCCGCCCTGAACTTCGTGATCTTCTTCGTAATGGTCATTCCCGGCTTGAGCGGGCGTGTGCTGTTTCCTCACCTCGACAAGCCGGATCAGATTTACCCGAAAATGGTGTTTGAAATCCTCCCGCCTGGCTTGACGGGCTTGGTCGTCACCGGCTTTCTGGCGGCGCTGACCGCCGCGCTGGCTTCGACCCTGAACTCGGCTGCGACAATCTTCACCATGGATATCGGCCGGAAAATCAAGCCGGACATGACCAGCAAGCAACAGGTGCTGGCGGGCAATATCTCCGGGTTGATCATCATTTGTATTGCTGCTTCGTGGGCACCGCAAATTCAAAAGTTTGATTCCGTGGTCAAATATTTCCAGCAATTGCTTTCGTTTGTGGTTCCGCCGGTGGTGGCCGTGTTCGTGCTGGGGCTTTTCTGGAAACGGGCCAGCGGCACGGGTGCCTTTGCCGGCCTGATGAGCGGTTTGGGCATGGCGATTCTGCTCGCGCTGGATCGCAATGTCTACCACTGGACACCGCTGGCCCGGATGCATTTTCTCTATGTCGCCCCCATTATCTTTCTGGTGTCGGCCGTCATCATCGTCTTCGTCAGTCATATGACCATTCCTCCCAGCGAAGCCAAGGTTAATAATTACGTTTGGAAATTCAGTGCCTTCGCCGAAGAATCGGCGGAATTGGCGGCCTTACCCTGGTATCAGAACTACCGCATCCTTTCCGTGGCCTTGCTGATCTTTACCGCCATCTTTGTCTATATCTGGAGATAATCTTATCCTTATGAAACTCGAAAAGTATTCCGGCAACCCCATTCTCTCGCCGAATCCCACGCAGCCGTGGGAAAGCCTCGTCGTCTGCAATCCCGGCGTGATCTATGACCAGGGCGCGTTCAAAATGCTGTATCGCGCGGCGGGCGACGATTCCGAGCATGTCATTCGGTTCGGCCTCGCGACGAGCCAGGATGGTTTTAATTTCAAGCGGTCGCAAAAAGGCCCGATTCTTTCGCCCAGCGCCGACGGCGAGGACGCTGGCTGCATTGAGGATCCGCGCATTGTGAAGACGAACGGCCATTTTCTAATCACCTACGCATATCGCCCGTATTTTCCGCAAAAATACTGGCTTGCGCCGAACAATGCCGCGTTCAATCCGCGCGATAAAAACCAACCCCGCGCCTTTGGTGAAAACCTGACTTCGTCCGGCTTGCTGATGTCGGAGGATTTGAAAACTTTCCGTCGTCTGGGTCGCATCACCGACCCGACGCTGGATGATCGTGACGTGATTTTATTTCCTGAACGCATCAACGGGAAATACGCCTTGCTCCGCCGGCCCATGCAGTGGACCGGCCCGAAATATGGCACCAAATATCCCGCTATTTGGATTTGCTTCGGCGATGACCCACTGAAATGGGGCAAGGATTATCTCCTGGCCAAGGCCAAATACTCTTGGGAACGCAAAATTGGCGGTTCCACGCCACCGCTCAAACACAAGAAGGGGTGGTTCGTGATTTATCATGCGGTGGATGCCAAGGGAATTTATCACGTGGGGGCCATGATGCTCGACTCGAAAAATCCCCGCAAAGTGATCGCCCGCACTCCCGAGCCCATCATGTCGCCCGAAGCCGAATATGAGTGGGAGGGGCTATATCCGCATGGCGTTGTGTTCCCGACAGCCAACGTGGTCGTGGATGGCAAACTTTTTGTCTATTACGGCTGTGCTGACAAGTACATTGGCGTCGCCACCGCCGATTTCGACAAACTGGTCGATTATGTTATGAAGGTTGGAAAATAAACCACTATCAGGAAATGGCCGACCAATTCCGGTGAGCCCGGAGTGATTTGTCAGTGAAAGGCACTACAATGAATCGAGAGATAAAGCTGAATCTGGCAAATTGGCGTTTAGGCCGCATTGTGCTTCATCTGGCGTGCATCGTGAGGGGAGGCAAATTTGCCTGGCATTTTCGCCGCATCGCGAGTGAAGTGTTTACGGAATAAAAACAATCCAACCCCGAGGTCGATTTGGATCACCGGAAAACCAACACTTTTTACCCCTCAACCTTCAAACCCGTGCGACTTCTGTGAAACAATTTCTTCTGCTCGTAACATTCAGCCTTGCGCTGGTTCCCGCATTACGGGCGGAACTGAAATTACCTGCGGTCATCGGCGACCACATGGTGCTACAGCAGAGGCAAAGCAACCTCATCTGGGGATGGGACACGCCCGACACCAAGGTCACCGTTTCTTTTGCCGGCCGAAGTTTGTCCACAACGGCCGGCGTTGATGGCAGGTGGTCGGTCAAACTCGCCGCGCTGCCGGCCAACGCCACATCGCAGACGCTTGCGATCATCGGTTCGACCAGGCGTGAAATTCAAGACGTGCTTATCGGCGAAGTGTGGCTTTGCTCCGGGCAATCCAATATGCAGATGGGCATAGGCCAGGCTCAGGATGGGGCCAAAGAAATTGCCGCCGCCAATTTCCCCAACATCCGCCTGCTGATGGTTCCGAATTCATGCAAGCCAGAGCCGCAATTGGATCAATCCGGTACGTGGAAAGTCTGCACGCCGGAAAATGTGGCACAAGGCGGCTGGAATGGCTTTTCAGCCGCCGGATATTTTTTTGGCCGGGAATTGCATCGCAACTTGAATCTGCCCATTGGATTGATTGATGCCACCTGGGGCGGCACGCCCATTCAACCTTGGATGTCGCTGGAAGCGCTTAAAGCCTATCCCGGCTATGCGGCCTTCTTGGACCGCAAGCAAAAGGAAATCGCCGAGTGGCCGGCGCGGGAGAAGCAGTTGGAAGCGGACATCAAATCCTGGGAACTTGCAGCTGCCGAGGCTGAAGCCTCACATCAAGCCGTGCCGCCAAAGCCGTGGAATCCGGGACCACCGGATTCAGGGCAATATATGCCGGCCCAGCTTTACAACGCCATGATTCATCCGTTGGTCAATTTTTGCATTCGCGGAGTGCTGTGGTATCAGGGGGAGGCAAATGCCGGCGAAGGTCCGTCGGGCGCGAAAGATTACACCGATTTACAAAGCCGCATGATTGCCGATTGGCGGCGGGACTGGGGTCTCGGAGACTTTCCGTTTTTATTCGTGCAGCTTCCCAACTGGAAAAAGGATGACGATGGCAGCCATGCGAGCTGGGCTTATTTCCGCGAGGGACAGGCCAGAGTGCTGAAGTCACCAAACACCTGCATGGCGGTGACGATTGACATCGGTGATCCGGAAGACATTCATCCCAAAAACAAACAGGAGGTTGGTCGCCGCCTCGCATTGCTGGCGCTGAAGAATGTGTATCATCAAAGGGTCGTTTGTCAGGGGCCGGAATACTGGAAGGACAAATCAAAACGCTCGGAACTCCAAATTTATTTTCATCATACGGATGCCGGATTGGTTGCCCATGGCGGCAAATTAAATGGATTTGTGATCGCCGGCGCAGACCGGCAATGGCATCCCGCCGACGCGCGGATTGCGGGCGATACGATCTTTGTGAGCAGCAAGGAGGTTTCGCAACCGGTAGCGGCACGTTATGACTGGGCGAATGATCCCGAAGGCAATCTATACAACGGCGCGGGATTGCCAGCCATGCCGTTCCGCACCGACGATTGGCTATAGGCGTCCCGTCCTCGATGTCTGGAGATGGGTGGCAGTTTCATTAATGGCGATCAAGATATTCGACGCATCACTAATTTTTCTGGAATCACAGCTTCGAAACCCCGCTGTTTGAAGGTTCAAGGAGTATTGGCCTTAACGTCGGCGGGCGAGATCCTCAGGATGCGCTGCGCACGAGGCGCACGTAGTTGAAAATGCGGATGACATCACCTTGCGGGCCTCGACCATGAGGAAACTTGGCGGGATTGCCGGCCTTGGGGTCGCTGCGCTGGGCACCTGCGCCGTGAACGTCAACGTAGTGGTATTCACCAGAATTGGCATCCAGCGGCCCTGCGCCCGGTGGCCCGCCTTCACCGGGACCGGAGGCAAAACCGCCACGCCTATCCGGTGGTCCACCCGCCAAAGCGCGCGCCGACATCCAACCCGCCGCGCGACCAAAGGCCACATACATCGCCGCACCACCGCCCATCATCCCGGCGTGCGTCGTCGCCGACCAATAGAACGGAAAGTCAACCTGCTGAACCTCGTTGGTAAACGCGGTGCAGTTGAACAGCGGATCAATCGCAGGCGAATGCGTCGTGTCGGGCGAACGCGTGTATTCCACAATGCTCTGCAATTCCTTCACGCCTGGCAGCCGCCAGTCATCGTGGCCGAGATATTTCTCCGCGTTTTTCTTTTGCACCCAGGCCAGCGCGTTCTGCCAGTTCATGCCCTGGCCGCTGTCCGACTTCGACCACATTAAGCCCGTCGGGCAGTCGGTGATGGTGCCGTCTCTGTTGTCGCGAAAATCATTCTTGCCGTAACTCGGATTGCCGCGCACACACAGCACGAAGAAAGTTTTCTCCATGCGGCCGCCCGGCATGAACAGGTCGTACCCTTTGATGCGGCCATCCGCAAAATTGACGCCGAACAGCTTGTCGAACCCGCGTGCCCCTTTGCCGACATATTTGGTGCAGGAGGCATATTGCGAATCAATCACGCGCTCGCCGGTGCGCGTGTCGCCATAGGCGAACTTGAAAAAGTTCGTGTCAATGAAAGGCGCCAGCATTGAAGTGTCATTGCCGCCGGGGCCACTTGGGTCGGTGCCACACGCGTTGAATAGCGAATACAATTCCTTGATGGACGGCAGCCGCCAGTCGTCGAAGCCGCCGAACTTGGCTCGTTTAAGTTTTGCGGGAAGCGCCAGGGCCTGGCTCAACGTCAATTTGTCACGCCGCGTGAGCGAGCCATCGCCATCGGTATCCGGACTGCGCTGCCAGGTCAGGCCGGTGACATTGTCATGAACCGTCAGGCCGTCAGCGCCCAGTGTATAGCTGGCCAGATGATGTTGGAATTGCGCGTCCTGGCCGTAAAAAGGCTGCCCCGGTTTCGGCGGAATAATTTCGTTTTGGTTGTCGTAGCACTTTGTCTGGCCGGTATCAACAATTGCGAAGGTTTGGTCCGTACTAAAACCGTTGTCGGTAAGGCCAAGCGCCAGCGCGACATACAAAATATGAATGCAGTTTTTCATGAATCGATTTTACACAAGACAACCTTAAGAACGCGTGAAGCCGAAAAATGTTCGCCCCGCTTTCGCGCCAAACAGCGAACCGGCAGCTACCGTAGTTTGACATCCGCTCGGTTGATTTTGTCCTTAAAATCCACAAAGTCAGCATCGGTGAGTTTCAAAATTGACGCGTTCCGTCAAACGCGTCCCTGATTTTTCTGGAATCACGGATCCGAAGCCTGCTGTTTGAAGGTTTAAGGAGTATTGGCCTTAACGTCGGCGGGCGAGATGCCCAGGATCCGCCGGAAGGCGGCGCGCAAATTCTTTCCGGTGCCAAAGCCGCAGGATCGGGCGACTTCCTCAAGCGACTGACGGTTGGCAGAGACCAGCATGGCCTTGGCTTTCTTGACTCTGAGGGCGGCCAAATATTCTGCGGGCGATGCCTTCATCTCTTCGCGGAAGTGCATTTCCAGCAACCGTCGGGAGGCGGCCGCCACATCGGCCACCGCATCCATTTTGAAAGAATCCTTGAAATGCAATTCCATGTAATCAATCGCCTTCTTGACGATGGGATCGGCGATGTGCAGCACGTTGGTGGATTCTCTGGCCGCCACTTCCCCCGGCTCAATCAAGATGGGATCTTTCGGCGGTGCGGCGCGGTGCATCAATCGGTCAAGCAGGGCGGCGGACTCGTAGCCCATGCGATACGCGTTGATGCACACACTGCTCAAGGTCGGGGCGCAGTATTCACAGACGGAAACATCATTATCCGATGAAATCACCGCGACATCATCCGGAACACGAAGGCCGACATCCTGGCAGGCATCCAAAATCATCAATCCGCGGTAGTCATGGCTGGCAAAAACTCCGACCGGCAACGGCAGCGATTCCAACCAGTTTTTAAGCGGCTGGAGACGCTCGTTCCACAAGGCGTCCCGGTGAATGTGCGGCAGGCTGAAGTGGCTGATTTTGATGCCGGATTCACCGGCGGCTTGTTTGAAACCGGCCAGCCGCTCGTCGCAATACCAGCGGCCTCTGACTCCGTGAAAAGCGAGATGTTTCAGCCCTCGTCCAATGAGATGTTTGGCGGCCAGACGACCGATTTGCCGGTCGTTTTGTGTGACCCGGGGAATCTGCGGATTGAATGGAAGATCGGAATCGATGTTCACGAATGGAATGCGGGAGGTCAAAAGCGTTTCCAGTAAATTCTTGTCATCAGACTGGAGAATGATTCCATTGCCCTTCCAGTGTTTCAGGCCTTTGAGATCCAGCGGAAAGTCATTCGGGTTGCGGGTGCCGATGGGACACGCGATGGTGATCCAATTTCCCTGTTCCCTTGCATAATCATTTACGCCGTTCAAAAACCGGGTCAGCCCCCAAGGTTTGGAGTCCGGCAAAGCCAAGGCGATTCTGGGGCGGCTTTTCATAATCAAAAACTGCGTAAATCTTCCCAAGGATGCGCAAGTAGACCCTTTTTGCGCAAGGGGAAAGTGCTGGTTTAAAATTCATAAACCTGTGACAAAGATGAAGACCAAGCGCAAAATGACGGCTTCTTGCTTTGGGCCAGATATGATGCTGGATGACAGCAGGGGATTAGGCAGACCCCAGCGACAGGGCGGATTCCGGTGAAGACCGGAGGCCATTCGACATTCAAGAAACCAGAAATTAAAGATATGATAAAAAAGCTGACATTTTTTGCAGCGGTAATGGTTTTTATCGGCATTTCAATGGCGCCGGCCGAAACGATCAAGGTATCGGTAAATCCGGCCCAAGTCGTTTGTTCAAATTTCATGGGCCTCGGAGTGCAATGGGACCCCTTCGATTGGTATCAGCCTTCGACGGAACAGTGGAATCTCATCACCAACCGGATGGACTTCTGCCGTCCGGGTTATTTACGGGTCATGTGGAGTGCTTCCGCCTTTTGTCTTGGTTTTGATACGAACGGGCAACCGCAGTATGTCTGGGCGGAAGGGAGTGCTGAGCAAAAAAAAGTTTTTGAAAGGTTGACCGCAATCCTCGATTTTGCCCAGGCCCGCAATATACCTGTGATCTATGGCGAGTGGGCGCCACCCTCCCAACTGGTGCCGGATCAAACCGATCCCCGTTGGGCGCGCGTTATCGCCGGTGGGGTTGATTACCTCATCCGTCAGCGGGGTTACAAGTGCATCCGTTTCTACAACCTCATCAATGAGCCCAATGGAAGTTGGTCGCACAACAAGGATTATCCTTCATGGGTGGAGTCTATTCGCAATCTGAAGCAGGAATTCGATACTCGCGGATTAAGTGAGGAGGTGCGAATCATAGGCCCGGATACAACCGGTAACACGTACTGGCTCGAACCTTTTCACTGGCTTGAACGGTCGGCTGGTGATTTGCCGGATTGCCTTGGGGCCTGGGACTTGCACTGGTATGCCTCTGATGAAGAGGTGATTTCGGGTAACATTGAGCGGTTATTGCTGGATAAACGGGCAACACTGATTGCCACAAATCCGCGAGCCCGGTCACAACCCGCATTTTTGGCCGAGTCGGGACTGCTCGATGGGAAAATCGAACGGCTTGATCAGCAGCCTCGGGTCAGAACCTTTGAGTATGGTGTCATGATGGCTGACTATGCCGCGCAAGTGGCGCGGGCGGGTTGGCAGGGGACTTTGGCTTGGGACATGGATGATGCGATGCACATCCCAAATTGGAAACACGCCCTCAAAATTCCGGACGGCACTACCTTCAAGGTGTGGGGTTTTTGGAATTCCTATGGAGATAAAATGGGCCGCCCCGGGGAAATGCAAATGCGTCCCTGGTTTTACACGTGGTCATTAATGTCGCGTCTATTTTCGGCCGGCACCCGGATGATCAAAACCGATGTAGACTCCGCAACGAAGTTTCGGGCGATTATTGGTATGGTGAATGTCTTCGGCCGGGAACAAATGACCGTCATGCTGGTAAACAATGCCAACACGAACCGCCTGGTCAGGCTGCAGATCCCTTCCGCAACCCCGATCCAGACGATGGCGTGTTATCATTACTTTGAAAATGACCGCCCGGTTGATGACCGGGGTTTTCCCAAACCGAAAAAGTTTCTCAATGATGTGGATCTGAAAAGGGGAATCGAATTGATGATGCCGTCGCGCGGAGTCATCTTCCTGACAACGCTGCCTGCTTCCTAACTGCAAAACCAAAACCACCAGTCATCATTTTGCTGTGGATGACTCCTGAGAGTGCGATTCGCGGGCGGCCTTGCTTTATCACTTTTGCGTAAATCACCCCAATTCTGCGCAAGTTAGCCCTTGTTGCGCAAATGGGTGGTGCTAAATTAAACGGCAAAGACCTGTGACCAAAATGAAAGCCATGAATCTACTATGAAATGTCGTTTTAAGGAAAGCCCCGCTGCCCGTCGGACCGGATTTACGTTGATCGAACTGCTCGTGGTCATCGCCATCATCGCCATATTGGCCGCCATGTTGCTACCCGCCCTGGCTAAGGCCAAGGATCGAGCCAAGATGACTGGCTGCAATAATAGCATTCGCCAAGTGGCGCTGGCGTTCATGATGTATGCCAGTGATAATGGCGACCAAGCTCCCCCCTTAAATAGCGGCAATTATAGTTCAGCCTACAGCACGACCAAGGGAACCTGGTGGTTCAACATCCTGAGTCAGGGAAACTATTTGGGAAACAGCGGTAATGTGTCCAACGGTGTTTGGGTTTGTCCAAGTGTCCAACAACCGGCCGATATCTCACCAGGTGTGACCGCCTCTTATGGTCAGCAAATGGGGGGATATGGCCCATGTGAAGGGGTGACTGAAACTGGGGGCATCATTCGTTATGGGCTTTCCAGCAGCGGTGCTCCATTGGGCAGCAAGAAATTTTCGCAAATCATCCGCACCAGCCAAATCTGGTTGATGGGGGATGTCGGCGTTCCGAAAAAGTTTCCCTGGCCCGATACGCAGCCGACCTGTGGTTATTATACTGAAATCACCACCAAACAACCGAGCCCCGGGATCGGCTGGCAAATTTATGGTCAATCCATGCAGAAACAACCTGCGGTTCGGCATTCGACCTTAACCCGAGCTGTGCTCTCGTTTTGTGACGGTCACACGGAGTCGTGGAAATGGACGGATTTTCGGGCAAATCAAAACGATGTCTTCGCGATCAACTCCTATTAATTCGATTGCAAAACAACTTGGAGCAAAAAACGACTGCCGCTTCTATTCATCCTCGTTTTTTAAAATATGAGAAAATGGTTTTGTCCGATCGCCGTCGTCTGCTCGTTGATGGTTTTCCGGTCCCCGGCTAGCGAACCCGTTTCAGTCGTGGTCGACCCGGCGGCTCCTCTCTGCACGAACTTTATTGGGTTCGGTGTTCAGTGGAGCCCGTATCCTTGGTTTGATATTAGCGAGGCTGCGTGGCAAAGGGTGTTCGCGCGCCTGGATTTCATGCGCGTGCCCCTGGTGCGGGTGATGGACCGCGCCTACCATTATTGCGATGGCTATGATGCTCAGGGCCAGCCCATCTATGCGTGGGAAAACAACCATATGAAGAAGTTGTATCGGTTGCTGGATTATTGCGAACAACACCATGTCCAGGTGGTCATTGGCGAATGGGACGATCCGGCGGCGCCAGGTGACCGCGCGGATATAAATGATGACCGCTTGCAACCCTATCATATAGAATGCACGGATCCGCGCTGGAGCAGGTTAGTATGCGATTTTCTGGACCACCTGATCAATGAAAAACACTACACCTGTCTGAAGTATTATAACCTCATCAACGAGCCGAATGGCGACTGGTCTCATTGTGTTGATTTTAACAAGTGGAAGACGGCCATCCAGAATCTGCACGCAGAGTTCCAAAAACGAGGATTGGATCGAAAGATTCAAATCACCGGCCCCGATGTGACTTGGGTGAAGGATTATAATTGGATTGATCGCGCCGTCTTGGAATGTGGCGCCAGCCTTGGTGCGTATGATGCCCATGAATATGTCGCGAGCGAGGATTTGGAGGCCGGCTATATGGAGAGGGTTCTGGCCGTGAAACGCGAATATATCAACCGCTACGACCCCAACGGGAGCAAAAAGCCTTTCTTTATGGGTGAGATTGGCATGAATCGGCGCGGCCCAGTCGCCCCGCAGGGCGGCGAAGACAGTCATCCCAAGGTTTATGAGCCCATTTATGGCGTGTGGATGACGGACTATTGCATTCAGGCCGCCCGCGCCGGCCTGGCCGGGGCGATTGCCTGGGACTTGGATGACGCCATGCATATCTATTCCGATGAAGGAACCGGCTGGCCGGACATCCACAAGACGTTGTTTAAGAAATGGGGTTTTTTCAATAGCCTGGCCGACGAAATCGGTCATCCTGAGGATGCCAGTTTGCGGCCGTGGTATTATACGTGGTCGCTCATGGCCCGCAGTTTTCCCCGGGGCTGCGAAACCCTGAAAATGTCGGATGCAAACCTTCCCGGGGTTCGCACCCTGGCGGCGAAAACTGCCACCGGAGATTTTTCGATTGCACTGGTGAATGATTCCGACCGGCCATGTGAATTGCGAGTCATTATTCCCCAATGGCAACGGGGCATGGATTTTCTGGAATATGATTATTCAGCCAGCCGTCAGCCGAAAGATCTGAATGGCTTTCCGGCTAGCAAAAAGATTCATCGGGCTGCCAATTTCGCCTCGGGCCTGAAATGTGAACTGGATAAGCGAAGCGTGGTCATCCTTACCTCAATTCGTTGATATATCGTGGAAATATGAAAGCGATTTCTGGTTTCATATTTTTTGCGTAAAAATACCCATGTTTTCGCGAACTGGTCGTTGCCGCGAAGGTGATCTGTGATAACTTTATAAAAAGCCACTATTCTAATGAGTTCGCGTCATCGAATTATGGGTTTCCGTAATGATATGAAAACGAAGCAGTAAACTGATAGTCAGTCCAAACTAGTTAAAACCTCAATTAAAAATATGAAATACCTCCTAATTGCAACCATATTAGCCACCGGTTCGTGCTTGACGGCCATGGCGCAATACAACACCAACCTCCTAGTGAATCCGGGATTTGAAGCTAGCCCGACCACCCTGACCAACTGGACAACCTTCGCGTATAATTCGGGTTATGCGAAAATTATTCCCTCCACACAGATCCTGACCGTTATGCCTAACTGGGTGACCCAAGGTAACTTAACCAATGTTTATAACGGATCAATTGCGGCGTGTTACAGTTCTTATAGTTATTATAACTCAAACCCTTATGGCGGTCTGTATCAAAACGTTACAAATACGATCTCCTCAGTATATAACATGAGTGTTTACGCTGAAGACGCCTGGGCGACCGACGGAGGGTTATACCCTAGTGGAGATGGGGGAACGAATAAAACTGTTCTCGTGTTAAAGGTGGAATATCATGATGCGTCAACCGCTCTCCTGGCAAGTTCTTCTCAATCATTCGATATTTACAGGAATGCCAATTACCATCTCTGCAGCGCCTCTTTCACCAACTCCGTCCCGCCATCTGCCGCCTATGTAACCGCTGCGATTGTCATCAATAAAGATGACCAGGGTATTCTCCTTGATGATGCGTCGCTGGTGGCCGTTCCCCCGCCGCCGACTCCGCCGGCGATTACCATCGCCACGGTTGGCGGGCAAGAAATGTTTGTGTCCTATCCGCAGGCTGGTGGTCTGTATACTCTTCAAACTGCAACCAATGTAAACGGTCCGTGGGTGCCGGCGACCAACGGCGTGCCGGCCATCTCTTACATGTTCACGAATAGCGCCCCCGGTTCCACGTTCTTCCGTTTACAATAATCCCGGATTTAAGGATCCGATCCTGAATGGGTAGATATCAAGCATTGTGATCACATAAGCGCATCCCGCCGCCGGATTCAAGTTGATCCGGCGGCGGGGTTTTTATTTTGATTAAATAGTTCTTGTCGATACAAAAATAGTGTAAATACATTAATCAATCATTCATGAAGCGTAATGCCACAACCCGAAATAGCTCTGTAAGGCGCATCCTAGAGCAGTTCAAGGTGGCCACGGACTCGAAGGATTTTCAGCTAGGCATTGATCTTCTGGAAAGAGCGAACCGTTTGGAGCCTGGCAATACCTTCCTCCGGGTGGCTTTGGGAGGAGCGTACGGGCTGCATATGGACTATGCCGCGGCAGAGAAATGTTTTGAACAAGCACTAAAATTTTCCCCCCGTCCAACCGAAACTTTGGCGGCGATCGGCCGGCAATGTCAGCATTTTTACACTTCTGAATTGGCGCAGCGATATTGGCAACGGGCAATCGGACAAAAAGATGCCACCGCCGACATGTTCGCCCAATTGGCTGAATTATATGAGCGCCATAGAAGAATCGAAGATGCCCGTAGTTTGATTGACCGGGCACTGCACCTGACTCCGGAGTGTCCGGCAGCCCTGTTAGTCAAGGCCCGGTTGGAACGGCAGGCTGGAAATTTGGAAAATGCGGAGAAAATCCTTCAATTTTTCCCGGCCAATGCCGCCCCCGACACCCGGGTGCGAGCCTGGTATGAACTGGGGGACGTGTTGGACCGTTTGGGTCGATATGACGAAGCGATGGCAGCCTTTCATAAAGCCAAATGGTTGCTGCGTCCCTATGCCGGCGAACTTCAGGCTGCATTGAATATCATGCGATCACGGATGTCTTCGACCGTAAGGCTGGCCACGGCGGAGGTCTTGAAGCGCTGGGTTGATGAGTGCTTACCGGAAACGTCGCCTCACCGGTTGGCCCTCTTGGGCGGCCATCCGCGTTCGGGAACAACACTCTTGGAGCAGGTTCTGGATTCACACCCGGATATCATCTCGGCGGAGGAAACTGACACATTCTTGGATGAAGCCCTCACGCCGTTATTGCGCAGCGGCCAGGACTCCGGAAGCCTGGACGGCACATTTAGCACACTGGCGGCCGCCACTCCGAGCCAGGTGATTCAATTGGGAGCCAAGTATTTTCGATCCATGGAAATAGTGCTCAATCAACCCATCGCCGGCCGCCTGCTGGTCGATAAAAACCCTTCGCTGACCTTTTTGGCGCCGGCCTTGATCCGTTTTTTCCCGGAAATCAAGTTTTTAATCGCCTTGCGCGACCCGCGAGATGTGGTGCTCAGCTGTTTTATGCGATACTTGCCACAAAACCAGGTTGCCACGGCGTTTTACAGCCTGGAGGGCGGGGTGTCTGAATACGCCACCGTCATGGGGCTCTGGCAAACCGTTGCGTCGCGTATGCCCAATCCTTGTTTGGCAGTCCGCTACGAGGACATGGTGGAAGATCTCGAATCCGTGGCCCGCCAGACTTTGGATTTTCTGGGCGTCACCTGGGATGCGCGCGTGCTGGGATTTGATGAACATGCCCGTAACAAAGTGGTCCGTTCGCCCACCTATGCAGATGTGACCCAGCCTGTGTATAAACGCGCCCGTGGCCGCTGGCGCAATTATCAGAAACATTTGGAGCCATACCTGGCCAAACTGGAACCTTTTGTGAAAGCTTTTGGTTATGAATAGGAAGTGGGTGCGGTTTAACTGGGATTTTCCATTTGGTTTATTGCCCACGAATGGCGGTGGTGGTTTTCGTGATTTGCTGCCTGCTCTCCTGATTTGTAAGACATTTTCCAAGTCCGCCCTTGGTTTTTGTCCGGCGCAGGAGGTGGTTTGCCGCCATTTTGTATTCAAATGCTCCTTTTCTCCCGGAGGTGAAGACACCGCCTCCGTTGTTGCCGTGGTTTTCATGCGAGTCCTTTCACTTTTCGTCACCCGGTTGCTGCTGGTGATCTAAGCCGTTCAATCCGTTCCAAAATCGTCTAGAACAACTCTCTCGGCCCTGCCACTTCCGCCATCTGAAAGACGATCTTCCGGGAATGGTGCACAACTTTCGCCCCAATCTTGATCAGCTTCTCCCGCAACGTTGTCAATGTCCTGTGACGCACCCCTTGGGGCAGGACCGGCTGACGCAGAAAGTTGCCCGGATTGTAAGCCAGCACGAACAGTTGCAGTCGCACTTGATTATGCACAAAGTCATGGCAGGAAAGGTGGGTCGATTTAACCACATTCTTGCCTTCCTTGATCCACTGCTCCGCCGAGCCCCGCTGATTGTAGAGCCGCACCATCCGCGTGGCGGGTCGGGCTAGATAGTTGCTATAAATCCGACACGAGGAAACAGTTCGCCATTGATGTCTTTGTAACTTGCCAGCCGACTGAAGATAAACTGCCGCATCTGCGCCACCATCGTGTGTTGCGTGTTCTTACCCGTCCGCCCATCACTCAACAGATTTTCACCCCGAGCGGTCAGACCCAGCGCCGCAGTCATACTTGTGAAGTCTATTTAGGAAATTATGGGTTAAACAAGAACTGGTGTTCAGCAAACCAGCCGGATTAGATCTCGGACGATCGCTAAGAAACTCCCTGCGTCTGACGTTTGACCGCAGAAAAAAATCTGCATCTGTTTGCCCAGAGCTGAAAGATCGGCGTACTTTGCGCAATTTGGCCCGGTTTTGCGCAAAACGACTGTATACGAACTATAAAAAATTGATTATTTTTTTTAAATAAGAAACCAAAAAAACCAGAACATACCCAAATGAAAACAAACGAGTTCAAATCAATTAGTTCAAAAATAACGCAAGTTTTGTGTGCGATGTTGGTTTTGATTTCCGCCGGCATGGCACGAGCCGGGACATCCATCTTACCCAGCAACACGAACATTCTGTATATGGGGCGGATGGACATGAGCAACACCAATCTGCCAATGCTGGGATGGCCGGGTAACACGATCATCGCCAGCTTCACCGGCACCTCCATCTCGGCAACGTTTACGAATCAAAAGTATGGCTTTGTTTACGCTTTGATTGATGGTGCTGCCGCCGCGCCGTCCAACTCATTTCCCATGGTGACTGTAAAAAAAAGATTTTACACTGATCCTGGGGACCAATCTTGCCAACACCACGCATACGATTCAGATTGTAAAGAAGAGTGAAGGCAATGACGGAGCGATCGGATTTAAGGGCTTTACATTGGATACCGGAGCCTATCTCACCAATCCGCCGGCCCAGCCGTCCTTGCGGTTTGAGTTTTATGGTGATTCAGGTCTGTCCGGCAATTCCGTAGATAGCATTGCCAATACCGGAAATTCCGCCAACAACGACAACTACTACAGCTATTGCGGATTTCTTTCGCGAATGTTTAATGCTCAATACTACTGCATGGGGTTCAGCGGTGTCGGCATTTCCAATAGCTATGCACCCGCCTTGAACATGCAACAGTTGTATAATCGAACACAACCCGTGACCAATCTGGTTGCCGACACCCGTTACAGCACTAGTGTCTGGAATTTCTCCAATAATGGGCTGCCTAACTACCAAACCAATTGGTATCCCGACGTCGTGTTCATAATGCTGGGGGCCAACGATATTCTAAACGGCGGCACTCCTAATACAGTTACTAATGGCTGGATAAACTTTATTCAAAACCAGTTGCGGTCGGTTTATCCGATGGCCAAAACGCATATTTGCCTTATTGATGATTATGGCTGGTCAACTTCCGAGACCGCACCGCTTGACGGTCCGACTGTGGCCTATTTGAAGGCTCAAGGGGATACGAATGTTTCTTATGTGTTGTTTCCCTGGATTTACGGACCGCAGGAAATGGTGCTGGATGAACAGGCGGGCGTGGCCAATATAGTTGCCCAGCATCTGGCCAAGACATTGGGTTGGGCGCCTGCCACTCCCACTCCATTCGACTACAACGATCCGGTCATTGGTCAGATGGTCAATGGCGGCTTTGAGTCGCTCGGTATTTATGAAACCAATATTCCAAACGGTTGGCGCAATGGGACAAGTGGCACGGGTGCTGCGGTTGCTATGATTAATAAAGATTCCCATTCGGGCAATAATTGCATCCAGGTTAACACGGGATCCAAAGCCACTGGTTATGCCTTTTGGAGTCACAGCTCGCGGGCGATGTCAAATGTGACTTATGTGGCGACGGCCTGGATAAGGGGAACCAACGCGGCGAGCACAAACTGCAATTTGCGAATCGAATTTTTTAATGAAGGACAAACGCTAATCACGCAAAATACCAATATTGCAAATGTCACCACCAGTTGGCAGCAGTATACGAATGCGTTAACAGCCCCGGCCGGCACTTGGAGCGTAAGACTGGTTACGATAGCCGGCGGTAGCCTTCCTACGAATCAAATAATCCGTTTTGATGATGTTGGTTTCTATTTTGTGCCCTTGTTCACGGCGGCGCCGAGGCTGGACGCCACCGGCACAAACGCCGTTTTGCAATGGTATGCCTATGCCTATCCGCAGTCCCAGTTGGAAAGTTCCACGGATCACGCCACTTGGCACGCGTTGCCTGACACGTCAGTCACCACGCCCGGTTATCCGTATCAGTTGAACATGCCATTGTATCAATCCACCCAAGCGATTACCGCACCCGTCACTTATTATCGGTTGCATACCTATGTCACCAACTGGGATAATTCCGTCTCGGATGTCTATTCCACCAATTACGTCGCAGTTTACGCTCCGCCCGTGGCCAATTTCAGCGGCACGCCGACCAGCGGTGGTGGTCCGCTGACGGCGACCTTCACTGACGCGTCCTCCGGCAACGTCACCAATTACTACTGGGACTTCGGCGATGGTTACACCACCAACGTGACGACGACCTCCGTGAGTCATGTTTACACACCCGGAAATTATACTGTTACCGAGATCGTCTCGGGTTCATGGGGTTCGAGCACGAATATCCAATCGAGCTACATCAGCGTGACCCAGACTACTCCGGTGATATCGTGGAGCAATCCGGCGGACATTGCATATGGCACGCCGTTGGGCGCGACGCAGTTAAACGCAAGCTGCGGCGTGGCAGGCACCTTCGCCTACACCCCGGCCAGCGGCACCGTGCTGAACATCGGCAACGGCCAGACGTTAAGCGTGACGTTCACGCCCACGGACACGGTTGATTATACTCCGGCAACCGCCAGTGTGATCATCAATGTGCAGAAGGCGACGCCGGTGATATCGTGGAGCAATCCGGCGGACATCGATTATGGCACGGCGTTGAGCGGGACGCAGTTGAATGCGAGCTGCGGCGTGGCGGGCAGCTTTGCCTACACCCCGGCCAGCGGCACGGTGCTGAACGCCGGTAACAGCCAGACTTTGAGCGTGACGTTCACGCCCACGGACACGGTTGATTACAACACGGCAACTGCCAGCGTGAGCATCAATATCAATAAAGCAGGTCTGACGGTCACGGCGAACAATGCCAGTAAGGTTTATGGGCAGAACCTGGTGTTTGCGGGGACGGAGTTCACCACAAGCAGCCTGATCGGCAGTGACAGTGTTTCGAGCGTGACGCTGGCCAGTGATGGCGAGACGAACACGGCACCGGTGGCGGGTTCACCGTACAGCATCAACGCCAGCGCGGCGGTGGGCAACGGCTTGGGGAACTACAACATCACTTACAACACCGGCAGTTTGACGGTGACTCCGGCAAACCTGGGCGTGACGGCGGACAACCAGAGCCGGATCTACGGAGCGACCAACCCGGTGTTCACGGTCAGCTACAGCGGCTTTGTCAACGCCGAAAGCCAGACGAACAGCGATGTGGTGGGCGCACCGGATTTGAGCACCGTGGCGGATACAAACAGCCCGGTGGGGACGTATGACATCACGAACCTCGTGGGCAGCCTGGCCTCCACTAACTACACCTTCAGCCTCACCAATGGCACGCTAACCATCGCGGTGGCGGCGATCACGGTGACGGCAGACAATCAGAGCCGCGGTTACGGGGCGGCCAATCCAACCCTGACGACGAGTTGCAGCGGCTTTGTCAATGGCGACGATGCCTCGGTGATCAGCGGAGCGCCCGTGTTGAGCGTG
>Ga0214245_1000241_pt1 | contig 13909 bp, 18 predicted proteins | sample TroBogypolimnion_36_FD_153083 | JGI IMG/M metagenome (GOLD analysis project Ga0214245, IMG submission 153083) | Freshwater microbial communities from Trout Bog Lake, WI - 23OCT2008 hypolimnion | ecosystem: Environmental > Aquatic > Freshwater > Lake > Hypolimnion/Profundal zone | place: Trout...
CCCTTGGATAATGGCCCTGGCACTGGTATTGTTGGCACATTGCTTGGCTTTGATGTTGTGGTTAACAAGTATCTTGATAATCCCTCACAAACAACCACTGCATCAGCTGGTACATTGAACAAGTTCCCAATGTATTTTGGAGATTTCCAACGCGGCCATACAATCGTAGACAGGTTGAACATGGTTTTGCGTAGATACGATCAGACATTGCCTGGATACATCACATTCTTCGGTGAGAAGCGTTTGGCTGCATCCAATGTCGATCCTTTCTCTATCATTGCCTATCGTTCAACTGCTACTGCAGCAAACTAAAAGAGTGGGGGCATTTGCCCCCACCTTTTTTTCATTTTATTTTTTTGGATTTATTTATGAGCACAAACATCATTCTTGAGGCCATTCAAAAATCACTGAACAAGCAAAAGCGTGTGACAGTTAATTTGAAAGAGGCATCAGCACTCACTGGCTCAGGCTCTGGTGTCGGTGGTCGAGTTATTTATGACGATGCATTTGCTGCATTGCGTTTGTATAACCCTTTGAGAGCAGCTGGCGCAAGGGAAATCAAATCGATCGGATCAGATGAGGCTTTTGTGGTCAAGACTGGTAATGTTACCAATCCCACAAACCCATGGGGCTACACATTCACACCCAATGTGGGCACACCAAACGAGGCAATTTCTTTTTGGCAATTGCCAATGAGAGCCATTGCAGCTCAAGTCCCAGTGCGTACTGCGGTTTTGAGTGATGTAAATGCATTAAATGAAACAATCATTGAAGACGTTATGCTTGAGTTTTCTCAGCAAGAGTCACTTTCAATGATGCTGAACAATGACCAGTCTGGAACAACCACCACCACTTATGGTGGCACATTGGGATTGCGTGGCTTGAATAGTTACACCAGCGGATCAACTGCAGCATTTGGCACAAATGGTTCAGCCATCACAAATGGAATTCACACAGTATTGACAGTGACTGCAACAACTGGCGGTGCTATTGCTTACAACGACATTGCTGCATTGAATGCTGCATTGCCCCCCCAATACTACAATGACCCCACTTGCGCATGGATGATGCATCCCAGCACAATTGATTATCTGAGGACTTTGAGAGACTCATCAGGTATGCCATTATTCTTGGAAATCGGTGACAAAGATGGATATTCAATTGGCAATATCTTTGGCCATCCAGTGATTCCCAATACATACATGGATGAAATTGGTTCAGGCAAACTGCCAGTTTATTTGGCAGCTTGGGGCAGATTTATGACCATTGTGGACAATGAAGAAATGTCATTCCAGTGGTTTGAGCAAACTGCACCAGGCTTTTTGACACTCTTTGCTGAAAAGCGTGTTTGCAGCACAATTCGAGATGTATTTGGTGGCGTGAGACTTTCAACTTAAAGGCTCAAAATGGCTCTGGACAGTTACACCAATGGCCCATTTTTGGGCACAAATAGAAATCCATTTTCTTATGAAAAAGTGGAGCAGATTGATCGAGATGTTTCAACTCCATGGTTGACTCTCGATCAGATCACCAATCAATTAAATTTGTTTGGTGATGAATCTCAGGATTCCTATTTGCAAGGGCTAGAGCTGGCCACCAGAATGGCGGTTGAGGACTTTTTGGGGATGAGCATATTCCCAACGCAGTATCGTGTCTATTATGGCGCATACAATGGCGAAAGCGGTACTCAAGCATCATTGGACTTGCCCGAGGTTAGCCAGTCCACACAATATGGTGCTGGAGTTGTGATCAATCAAGTTGGATACTGGGACTCGAGCACACCACCAGTTTTTACAATTGTTGATCCCACCACTTATTTTTACGATCCAACTGGTAATAAAGTCATTTGCAACAGTATTCCAAGTGAAATCAATCAAGCTATTACAAATCCGATTGTTGTGGTTTACACATCCAATTCAAGCCCATATGCTGCATACCCAGTGATCCAGCAAGCTGGACTGATGATCCTCACGCATTTGTATAACAACAGATCAAACACCACATCAACGAATCTGAAAGAGATTCCCATGGGCGCAGCTGCATTGCTCAGACCCTATAAACCTTTGGTGCTTTAATGGCAATTGCACGTTTTGAGCAAATCAATGTCAACAATGTCACCAATAGTGTGGACACGATTGGCCAACAAACCACAACCATCACATTGTGGTTTCAGACTCGAGCATTGGTTCAAGATGTGCGTGATGCAGCACAAATTGGCAAAGATGATCGGACGTACACAAAAAACGTCAAGTTTGTGTTGAATTTCACACCCAATACATTGCAAATGTCTGAGCATCAAAATCTGTATTCGATCACTTGGCGTGGTCAGGAATATCGGATCAATGATGTGATGGAATCCAATGACCGCATGAATGTGTCATTCTTATGCTATAGAAACGACCCAGCGGTGAGCGTATGACAGTCCAGCAAAACATTGTCAATTATGCCCAAGCCATTCAAAATGGTTTGGCTGCTGCAGTGTCACCAGTTCCAGTGTACGCAAACTTCAACAGGAATTTTGCTGCAGAGCCGAGTTTTGTGACCTGGCAGCTGCGGAATGTACACCAGCCAGTCTACACTGGCGTGAATCAGGCAAACAAAGGCATTGATACACCAATTTTTCAATGTTCAATATTTGCACAAAACATGAATGATTGCTTTGGTTTGTCCAATACGATCACTCAGGCTTTGCATGGGTATAATGGATTTTTGGGCGTGAAAGGCTCATTTGCTGGTGTGTATGTGTCGAAAATTGACATTTCTATGCTATACAACACATATGATGATCAAGTAAAATTGCACCAAATAATCTTGGATTGTCGGATGGACATCCCATGTTGATAAAACAAAACAAGTTGTTTAATTTTTCTCAAAGGATTTAATCATGGCATTACCCAATCAAGTCTTACCTGGCTTTAGTGCATCACTCTGGTGCCAAACAGGTGCAACACCCACACCACTCACATTGACTCAATTGTCCACATGGACTGCTGAAGTTGCAAACATTGTTGGCACTGCAGCCAATGGCACTGGCTCTGCTGGTGAGCAGCTCAATGTCGAGGCAATTCCAGCATTTGGCCAAGATGATGCATCAGCATCATTTGCAGTGGCTGGTGCTCGTCAATCGGACATTATTCCCACACAATCCAAGCCCACATCATTGACAATCACTGCAGCTTGGAATCCAGCTGATGCTGGCCTTTTGTTGATTAGAGGCGATGCATATTCAGGCATCATTGATCGCACTTTTGTGATTGCTGCCACATCAGGCGCAAACACAGTGGCTTATGCTTTCACTGGTCGTGTTTCTGAATTCACAGTTGATGCTGCACCAAATGCCGAGGCAAAGTGCAAATTTACAGTGCATCCCAGGGGCAACCAATACGGCTGGTCCAACAACACTTAAACAAAACACGACAAAATGACAATAATACAAAATAGCAATGATCTTTTGGGATACCTAGTAAGCCAAGCCGAGTCTGGTAAAAAAGACTGGTTTGGCTTTTCTCAACAGAAAATCACAGGTATCAATTTGGCCTTTGACATTGCAAAAAACCATGCCAGCTCGATGACACCAGAGGAAGTGGTCGATTATGTGCTGCAGCTTAATTCTTTAATTTTCAAGAAAATCATCATTGGAAAATTGAATTAAATGGAAACAGACATCACCATGCAATGGTCTGGATTCAAGGAATTCGAGGATTTGCTCGATCAGATCAATGATGATTTTGGTGAAAAAGACGCAAAAAATATTTTGAGAAATGCTTGTCGAGAAGCAATGCTGCCAGTTCTGCAAGCAGCCAGAGGATTGCTTTTAACACATGACAACATTGAAACTGGTCAATTGTTGGAATCATTGCAAGTCGAGGCAAGAAAACCAACATCGAGAGACAAACGATCACGTTACTCCACACCAACAATGGTGATGATTTCTAGAGTGACAGTCGCACCAGGTAAAAAATTCATACCAGACTGGGATCATCCAAAATTAAAAGGTGATATTGGAAAAAATGCCAGGACAGAAAAGAAGCTATTAAGCGGAAAATTTAAAAACAAAAAAACAAAAGTAATGCAGCACATGATCAGTGATGCAAGGGCTTTTGCCATTGAATTTGGCACTGCCAGATGGCTGAAAGGCGAGGGAATGCCATTCATTCGACCAGCTTTGGAATCAAACTCCCAACGAGTGACAGATTCATTGGTGGATTCATTGAAAGACGCATTGATGAAATACAAATCAAGACACATGACAACAGGAAAATAAAACATGACAAACTTGGCAAACGCATTTGGCTCCAAATTCATGGAGCAAAAAGACTCACTCAGAATCAGATCATTCAAATTTGGCGGTCACACATTTAAAGTCAAAGTGCCTTTGACAATTGAAACTGAGGCCATGTTTGAGCGAGCCAAAGTGGTCGATGAAGACAAAGCAGAAAAATACTATCAGGACATGGCCAAAGAATTTCTTGATAATCGGGCCAAATATGAAAATGATCCTGAAGTCAAATATCTTGAAAACGATGTTTTAATCAAAGATCGATCCATTAGGGAAACCACTAGAAACAAAGTTTTGACAGAAAACAGATTGGTTGAGGCTTTTAAAATGTTGGTGCCAGAGAATAAAGACTTTGACATGAACACCATCACATATGCAGACATTGAAGAATTGTTCCCATTCAGTGTTCAACTGGAGCTGCTGGACTACATTAACTCTACCATTTCACCCAATTACACGGCCACAAAGGGAAAATAACTGGATCGGTCAGAAGGCAAGTCAAAGCCTATTTAACGGCCCATGGGGCCGATCCAGCATCAATTGACGAGGGCACATTCACTGACATTGCGGTTATGTATGCAGATGGATTGATTGGAAATCGTGGGATTTTGGAGGTTTTGGGCAGTTTGACCGCTGGTCAATTCAATAAAATGTTGCCCAAAGGCAAGTCCCCATATACACTCGAGGATATAATTCCAAAGGCATTTGAATATCTTTATCCGATGACCGATGAAGATCGGAAAGAGTTAACAAATCAGAGACTTTTGGCTTTCATGGCCATGGCTCCAAATGCCCCATCGATTCTTTTTGAGGGAACATAATGGCCAATATTATTGCTGGACTAGGTGCGCAACTTGGGCTGGATACAACAGAATTCAAAAAAGGAATTGCTGAGGCTAAAAATTCTCTTAGAGAATTAAAAGAATATTTGCCTGAAGTATTGAGCGTGGCTGGTTTTTATGAAATGACAAAATCAGCTTTGGAGTTTTCAGATAGGATTGTGGAAACTGCCAAAGCCAATGAAGTGGCCACTGCATCAGTTTTGGAATTGTCCAAAGCACTTGAGGAAAATGGTGGAAATGCAGAAGATACCAGCAGAATTTATTCTGGCTTTACCCAAAAAATGGAATCTGCAGTACAAGGAAATGCCAAAGCCCAAGAATCATTTGCAAAACTTGGAGTCACATTAAATGACTTGAGGCATTTGTCTGAGCAAGATTTGTTTGAAAAAGTTATCAATTCTCTTGGCAATATGAAAGATGCAGCCGAAAGAAATGGATTGGCTTTTGAAACATTGGGTCGATCAATTCGAGGCGTGGATTTGGCTGGATTGGCCAAATCTATCCAAGAAGGCAAAGGATCAATGGATGAATATGCTGCATCAGTTGAAAAAGCACATGAATTAAGTTTGAAATTAACTGCAGCTGGCAAAGAGATGTCGTTGAATTTCACCAATGCAGTGATACCCAGTTTGTTGGCTTTTTATAATGAAATGACCAAAAGCAATGGTGTAAGTCATGTGTTTTTTGAGGCTTTACGCATTGGCATGGAAACAGTCACTATTTTGGGTGAAAGGGTTTTAAACACATTTAAAGCCATTGGAATGGAAATTCAGCATACATTTGAAAATGCAAAAATTCTATTCACCCAAGGCATTGACGCTGCAATTGCAGACAATAAAAGATATGAAAAAGAAGTCGAGGAAATGGCAAAAAACATTGCCACTTTTGAGTCAAATATCTTAAACCCACCTAAAACAGAAGAAAAAGAAAAACCTAAAAAAGAAGATATAAACAGACCAGTTATTGAATCTTATTCAAAACAATTATTAGCAGAAAAAGAATTATTTGCTGCCTATCAAAATCGAGAACAATTAAATTTGGAAATGTTGAGCCAAAAAGAAAAAGACAAAATGCTCACCAAAAATGAAGTTGAAATGCAAAATGCAGTTAATGCAGTTTTGAACAATCAACAAAAAGAATTGGATGCCATCGATCAAAAGATGAGTCAAATCGATAAAAGACGGCCTGGTGCTGGCGCACTTCAAGCAGAGCTGGAAAGACAAAAAACACTGGTTCAGGTTTCCACAGATTATTATGTGCAACAAACACAAAAAGTGGTGGCAGCCAATCAAGAGGCCAGGACAAAATTTGAAACTGGATGGAATGAGGCATTTGCACAATACAAAGAAAATGCTGAAACCATGGCCGATGTTGGGAAAAAATCATTTACCACTGTTGTTGATCAAATGTCTTCAGCATTGGAAACTTTTGTAAAAACAGGGAAATTGAATTTTTCTGATTTAGCAAAAAGCATTATTGCTGACTTGATTGCAATTCAAATCAAGGCACAGGCCACTCAATTGTTTAGCAATATGTTTAGTGGATTTGGTGGGGGTATTTTTGGTGGGTCAACTGGACCAGCTCCAGTGGAAACGGCCACACCCATCATGGTTTCAAATGCCACAGGTGGTCCACTCGATGCTGGCCAACCATCCATTGTTGGTGAAAATGGCCCAGAGGTGATTGTGCCTCGAGGCAATTCCACAGTGATACCGAACAATCAGCTGGGCGGTATGGGCGGTCAAACAGTCCAAAACGTCACCAATTACAACATCCAAGCCATTGACACCAAATCATTTGAAGACAGGATATATGGCAGCTCTGGTGCGATTTGGGCAGCCAATCAATATGCAACCAAAAACATTGCAACAACTAGGAGCCGAACATAATGGCTGGCTTTCAAAACATTGTTGAAATTCAACAAAAAATGAATGTAAACAACAGACGCACTGTTGGTCAACAGGTTTCTCGATCAGGTCAAATTACAGTGGCCCAATATCTGACAACAGTGCCATGGGTGTTTACCATTACTCCACACAATTTTTTGTATTATCCACAAGTCAGAGATGTGATCCAAGCCATCGACAATTTGGATCGGCAGCTGCCAGATTACATTACTTTTCAATCAAATGATTTAAAATGGTTCACGGCCATGCGTGGAACGGCCACAGTGGCAAGTTTAAGTGGAACACCAACACCAAACAGTCAAACCATTAACATCACATCAAATGGTACATTGTTGGCTGGGGACTTCATTTCAATCAATGGATATGTTTACAAAGTGACTGCGGATTCAGCTGGGTCGGTGATCAATATCAATCGACCATTGATTGGATCACCAACATCAACTGCACCAGTATTGCTTGGCAATAATTGCAGCTTTTATGTATTGGCTGAACAATTGCCAACATATACATTGAATCCAATGACCAATGGCGCATGGGTAGAATGGTCTGGTCCTTTTGTTTTTAGAGAATACATTACAGGATAAAAATTATGTCAACTGCAATGGCTGCATTGAGTTCAAGTTCAATTCGATATGCTGAATTTGTAGAAATCATTATCACCACATTTGCTGGTGATTTTGTTGTTGGACAGTCTTACACAATTTTTGTTGTTGGAACAACAGACTTCACTGCTATTGGAGCATTATCAAATACAGTTGGAGTAACATTTACTGCAACAGGAAGTGGAACAGGCACTGGTAAAGCGCAACAAACATATACATTTTGCAATGCTGCATCAGCCATTACAGTAAATGGCATTACATTTGTTGGAGCTGGTAACTTTTTAGGTATCAGTGAAATTCAACAAGATATGAAAGCATCAAGTGTTGATATTAAAGTGTCATTGTCTGGATTGGACATCAATATTGTTGCATTGATATTGGAAGCCAATGTAAAAGGCAGTTCCATGAAAATTTGGCGTGGATTTCTTGATTCCAACAATCAAATTCAAACCATTGGCGGTGTGCAGCAGTTTTTCCAAAGATACCAAGGTATTGTGAACAATGTGGCCATCAATGAAACATTTGATGAAAAAAAACGTGAACGCACAGTTGTTTGTGTTGTTTCATGTGCATCGATGCGATTGGTACTAGATTCAAGAATTGCTGGCATTAAAACCAATCCATCAAATTGGAGATTTTTATATGCCAATGATACAAGCATGGATCGAGTGCCAGTGATTGCATCCACATATTTCAATTTTGGTCAAAATCCAATACCAGGCTCTGCCACTAAGGTCATTGGATCAACATCCAGCAATCCAGCTGCAATTGTGCATTTTGTCCAATGATCAGGCTTGCAAACAAATTTGATGTTCCAATTTTGATTGCATTGATTGAAGAATTTTCGAAAGAAACATTGATTCAAAAATACAAAGATCAAACACTTTGGGATAAAAAATATGTTGGAAATTTGCTTTACAACATTATTTTGGGTCGTGGTTTTATTGTGATGGATGAAGATTTAAAAGGCATGATGATTGCCATGATCACCCCCAATGTTTGGTGTCCTAAAACCAATGTTTTAAATGAATTGGCATGGTGGGTTTCACCAGAGGAAAGAAATGGATTGCTTGGGGGCAAATTGTGGCTAGAATTTAACAAACAGGCTCAAAAGCTATTGGATGAAAAGAGGGTCGATGTGGTGATGACATCATTGATGGCAACAAGCCCAGACATTGATTATTCAAAACGTGGATTTCAAAAACTGCATACAACATTTTTCAGAGAACAATTATGATTGAAGACGTAATTCTGGCGTGGGAAACATTTTCCACATGGTATGCTGGAGCTGGATTGGCCACACAAATGGCAGTCACGTTTGCAGTGTCAGTTGTGGCATCAAGAATCTTTGCTCCAAATGTTCCACAAGCCCAGCAAAATAACATTAGGCAACAAGTACCACCAGACCCAACGGCTGGCATTCCATTGGTTTATGGAGATGCATATACAGGCGGAAGATTTTGCGATGCGGTTTTGACGCAAGATCAAAAATCGATGTTTTATGTAATGGTCATTTCAAACATCAGTCCAAATGGCCAATTTATTTACAATTTGCCAGCTGCAGCAACTCCACCAACTGCATCACAGTTTTATTATTCAGATCAAACAATCACATTTGATACAACAGATCAAACCAAAGTAGTGAATTTGATAGATGGTGCTGGTAATGTTGATACATCAATTATGAATGATGATGGTTCAAGTAAACTTTATATTTACTTGTATACATCATCAGCAAGTGGTGTGATCACACCAGTCAATACAACATTGATGCCATCTGATGTGATGACATACGATCCATCAAATCCAAATACTTGTCCATCTGGCCAGCAATGGGCAACAACTAATAGGCAAATGAATGGCTTGGCGTTTGCAATTATCAGATTGAATTACAACAACAATTCACCAGGCACGACCTCATTGCAGCCAGTGACTTTCTATGTCAGCCATTATTTGAATTCCACTGGGTGTGCAAAACCTGGTGATGTTTGGTATGACTATTTGACCAATCCAATCTATGGTGGTGCAGTTGATCCATCATTTGTCAGCTCTGCATCAGCCACTGCATTGAATACATATTCTGATCAATTGATCAATTATATTGATTCAAATGGTAATCCACAAACAACACCTAGATACAGATTCAATGGTGTTTTGGATACTGGCCAAACAGTTTTATCAAATATTGATTTGATGATGACTTGCTGCGATTGTTGGCAAGCCTATCAAGCAGCCACTGGATATTGGGAAGTGGTAATCAATCAATCGATTACACCATCATTTGCATTTGATGATACAAATATTGTTGGATCAATTACAGTTGGCGAGTTGGACATTACTCAAATGATCAACCAAATTGAGGCCAAATTTAATGATTCAACCAATAGAGATCAAGCTGGTTATGTAAATTTACAAACACCAGCCAATTTGATATATCAAAATGAGCCAGTGAATAAATTCACAGTGTCTTATGATTTGGTCAACAATTCTGTGATGGCCCAATATTTGGCAAATCGAACATTGGAACAAAACAGGCTTGATTTGGTGGTTAATTTTTCCACCAATTACACTGGCATTCAAGTCAATGCTGGTGATGTAGTAACAGTGACCAATAGTTACTATGGATGGACAAATCAACAGTTCAGAGTGATGCAAGTCAAAGAAGCATCATTGCCAGATGGTTCTTTGGGAGCTGCATTGCAGCTGATTGCTTATGATTCAAATGTTTATGCAACTTCAGATATTACTCAATATCATCCAACTCCAAGAAGTGGATTAGCATCACCTAATTTCTTTTCAGCATTGACTGCACCGACTGTGACTGCACATTATGAGACTGCAAATATTCCATATTTCAATGTTCAAATTTTTATTCCAGTCACTGGGCGTGTGACCAATTCAACACTGTACTATACGACAGTGGCCACACCATCAGGATCGGATTGGAAAGTCTGGTCAAACGCACAAACGGCAAACAGTTTGCCAGCTCCAAACAACACATACTATACATTTGTGGACATTGTGCTGCCAGCTGCAACATATTATTTTGCATACACAGTTGGAAATGAAAAAACATCAACACCATTGAGTCCAATCAGTGCTGGATTTGCCTGGGCACCAGTCGGAATGTCAGGCGTGTCAGGGTATAGTGGAGCGTCAGGTTATAGTGGTTTTTCTGGCAGTTCAGGCACAGGAGCCACTGGCCCAAGGACTGCCATTGGTCAACTTTATTATGCAAATTCAAGTTCAACTGCACCAGCTACACCAACGGCCAGCGGATACAATTTTTCAACTGGAACATTTTCAAGTCTTACATCAGGCTGGTCAACTACATTTACTGCACCAACTGCAACATATACCACTCAATTTTGGGCAGCCACTTATTATGTGATTGAAACCACATATGGTGGTGCACAGACAGTGACCATCAGTACAGTTTACAACTGGACAAATTTCAATGGATTGGTTTCATTTACCAATTTGGCAACATCAACTGGTACCACATTTATCAATGGTGGAAATATTAACACTGGCACAATCACTGCCAGTGCATTAAATGTTACAAATTTAAGTGCGGTTTCAACAAATACTGGAAATTTAAATGTAACTGGAACATTTCAAGCAAATACTGCTGCATTAAGTGGAACTGGGATGACAGGTTCTGGAGGTGTTTTATACCCTACTGGATACTTTGCTTTTGGTAATTCATCATCAAACATTACCAATTCAGCATCAGGTGTGTTTATTAATGGATTTACCCAGAACACTGCAGCTTCAATTGCAGGCGGAAATATATCATCTCCAATTACTTTGCTTACTTTTTCTGTATCAGCAAACAATGCATCTTATCCTGCAATTATAAATACAACAGGATTTCTATCTGCGTCACTTGCTTCTGCTTCTTCAGCAGTGTCTTGTACGATTGATATGATTTTTTATTTGACAGGTTTTGGTGGCCCAGTTTATGAAACTGTTTTAGTTATACCAACATTCATTGAGTTAGGTACGGCTAAGTGTGGATGCCAAGTGGCTGTTCCTTTGGCTGGAGCAATTCCTGCAAATAGTTATACATACTCTGTTTCTGCAACTGCAACTTTTCACGATACTAGCTTTAATATAGTTGGATACGGAACGCCATTTTTTACTAGAGTTGAAACAACTTTTTTCCAACCTTTAATATGAAGTATTACACAATCTACAACCCCGTCACAGGAGAAATTGTTCGTTCTGGGCATTGTGACGATGATGGATTTCCATTTCAAACGGAACCTGGCTGTGAAACCATAGAAGGGGAAAGTAATTATCTTTCCAATTATGTTTTGAATAAACAAATTCAAACATACACACCTTCTCAAAAAACTTTGAAAAATCAGGTTCAACCGCCCTATATGGAATGGAGTAATACTTCATTTACCTATGTAGATACGAGAACCACAGACCAGCTACGGGCAGATCAAATTGTTGCCGTTGGAGCAAAAAGGGATAACTTATTATCCATTTCTGACTGGATAGTCGTTCGGGCTACCGACCAAGGGGTTCCAATCCCTACTGACTGGAAAACATACAGACAAGCCCTAAGAGATGTAACCACTCAATCAGGGTATCCATTTAATGTGGTTTGGCCAATTCCACCAACAACAAATTGATTGTAAAAAATCAATTATTGGTTAAAATATTCAAAACAAGACAAAACATTCGGGGCCAGTGAGTACATTGGCAGCGTCACTACCTAGTAAGGGAATGTAATGACAGTTTTCAACAAAAATTCATTGACCCAAGTATCTGGGTTTGACAATCCGATTTTGTCTGGCGAATTGGTCTGGGAGCAGAAAGCATTCTGGAATCTCTTTATGACCAACGATGCTGGTGTTTTGCCATTAACTGGTGCCACCATCGATGCCCAAATCATTCGCAGAGTTTTAACCAATGTGATTGACACCAGGAATGGTTTGACATTCACCATTGGCGATTACACTCCAACACCCACACCCATTACACTGACAGTCACAAACATCAATTACACAGGTGGCTCATTCACTTTGGTAATTGATGACAGTGCTTGGGGGCTGATGGCCACTGATCCAGGATTGGACATTGCAGACCCCAATGGCATTGGCTATTCAGGCCGAATTAAGATCAGTTTTCCAGCCAATGGATCGACCCCAGCTGAAGACATCATTGTCTTTTTATTCTTCATTGTGCGGTCTGATGGCATTGTGGTGGAGTAAACATGAATACAAAAGTCACAGTCATCAATGACAACAATGTCAATATTCAGGTCACACCACCACCCAATCAAATCATCAATGTAAACAAATCCAGTTTTGGGGTGTCTGGATTTAGTGGGTATTCGGGCTTTAGCGGTTATAGCGGGTCAGGTATTTCAGGCTATTCAGGCTCTGGGACGTCTGGCTGGTCAGGCTATTCAGGGGCGCAAGGGACGTCAGGTTTTAGCGGGACTTCGGGTTGGTCTGGCCAAGTAGGGACGTCAGGGACGTCAGGCTGGTCTGGTTTCAGCGGGGCGGTGGGGACGTCAGGGACGTCAGGTTGGTCTGGTTTCAGTGGGATCAGTGGCTATAGCGGGTCAGGAATTTCAGGGTACTCGGGATTTAGCGGGTACTCAGGCCAGCAAGGGACATCGATCAACATCAAAGGCACAGTGGCCACACCAGCCAATTTGCCAGCGACAGGCAACAATCCCAATGATGCATACATTGTTTCATCCAATGGCGATTTGTACGTTTGGAGTGGAACGACCTGGAACAATGTTGGACAAATAGTTGGCCCAGCTGGCCAATCGGGGACGTCAGGTTTTAGCGGTTATAGCGGGACGTCAGGTTGGTCAGGCTTTAGCGGTTCAGGTATATCAGGCTGGTCGGGATATAGTGGTTCAGGCGTGTCTGGCTGGTCAGGTTTTAGCGGGACGTCTGGTTGGTCTGGCCAAGTGGGGGCGTCAGGGGCGTCAGGTTGGTCTGGCATTTCGGGCTGGTCGGGGTTTAGTGGCTATAGCGGGTCAGGCGTGTCTGGCTGGTCGGGGTTTAGTGGCTATAGCGGGTCAGGCGTGTCTGGCTGGTCGGGTTTTAGTGGCTATAGCGGGTCAGGCGTGTCTGGTTGGTCAGGCTATTCGGGGGCGCAAGGGACATCAGGTTATAGTGGGATTTCGGGCTGGTCAGGGACGTCAGGCTATAGCGGGTCAGGCGTGTCTGGTTGGTCAGGCTATTCGGGGGCGTCAGGGGCGTCAGGTTTTAGCGGTTGGTCTGGCCAAGTAGGGGCGTCAGG
>Ga0214245_1000355_pt1 | contig 10527 bp, 17 predicted proteins | sample TroBogypolimnion_36_FD_153083 | JGI IMG/M metagenome (GOLD analysis project Ga0214245, IMG submission 153083) | Freshwater microbial communities from Trout Bog Lake, WI - 23OCT2008 hypolimnion | ecosystem: Environmental > Aquatic > Freshwater > Lake > Hypolimnion/Profundal zone | place: Trout...
CAGCTCGTCCTTGCGAGTGGCGAAGAAGTCCAGTCCATGAAGCTGATTTAAGTCCTGAATCAATAGCGGGTTGTTATTGTCTGCTACTCGCCGGAAGGTGCGCTCGTGCTGCTGCATCCGTTTGTATCCGTCGGCATTGCGGTCATGGTATAGCTGATAGACAAGCTCGCGCTCCTTGGCCTTGATGCGCTCCGCGATCTTATCCGTTCTGACCTCCGAATCTTGCAAGGCGAATTCGTCCTCAACGATAAGATGAGCCCGCTTGAAATCGTAGTAACCAAAAATAGCGGCGGTCTTGTCTCTGACTCCCAGGTCCATAGCCGCGTATTTCGTGTAGAACTGGAAAAACTCCGTGCGCTCGATATCCTGCTCGTAGGATTCGTCCCACTCCGGAATTATAATCTTAGTGGGGTCTTTAACCCACAAAGCCATATATTCTCGATCCCAGGCTACAGGGTCAAGCGTCTCTCGCTTCCATTGCTCGATTCGCTCCGGGGGGAAGTCTGCCGGGTCGTGGCGGTTAGCGTCGTAAATGTCAGCATGGAAATACCATCCCTCGCGCTCTGCCGCTTGCTTGATATCGTGTAGGGGATGGTCCTCTGTGTCTGCCGGCGTGGAGCTAATCATCACGCGGCCATCCGTCGAAAATAGCGACGGCATCACTACCGACTCTAACAGATTGTCCAGATCATCAACGTCGCGGCCCTCGTCGATAAATACCCTACGGAAAGCATTACCACGCTTGGTCCTGTGGCTTTGGTTATTGCTGCCGCGAAAAATAATCTTAGAGCCGTTAGGAAAATTTAGCGTCAAGCTGGCATCAAGGATCGGTCTCAAATCCTCAGGACAATCTGCCAGCGTATCGCGGATGATCGGCCCGATGTAATCCCGCAATCCCTCTTTGACGGGAGCAAAAAATGCGCTAACGCTGCCTGGGTGCTGGATACAATCCTCGCAGAGCCAGATGAGGCCGAACGTGGACTTGCCTAGCCGTCTGGTACACTCGATATAAAATTTTAGCCACTTCTCCGCGCAAGATAGCCACCTGGACTTAATCCTGCGCTGTGTCTCTCTGAGCCTATAATCCAGTTGGCCGGTTCCCCAGGCCATCCGGATATGCCTAGGTGTTAACTGCGGCCGTGGCTGGCTTTGGCTCATCTGCCAGAGGCTTACTATATGCCTCTAAATCGCGCATAAGCTGCGCTGCGGCCTCTACAGACTCTTTAGGCGTCTCAGGGGCCGTTGGCTTGGCTTCCGGCTGTCTGCGTGCGACATATGGTAATATAGCTTTGATGGGGTCGAAATTATAGATAACCTTCTTGACTGTGCTTTGCCCGTCCGCGCTCTCAACAAATACCTCATTCTCCATTGCGTCGAGAGCAAGCCGAACAATGCGATTATAATCAGACTCGCCCAAACTTTCAACAGCTTGGAGAAGCCCGGCCTCAAATGTTTTAGGCTTATTCGGCCTACCCTTCCTGCTTCCCCCTCCGGTAAATCGGCCTTTCGCCATCGCAGATTATCTCAAATTTGCGACACCATCTTATTCTCGCGCCATATTATGGCCGATATCCTGCCGGCTCCAAACTGCGCCTCAACGTCCGCTGGTAATACGCATGAGCCCATCCGGTCTGGTCGCGGTGGCAGTAGAGCTTTCCGTCCGGCTGTCGTCCATTACGATCTCCCGGTCGCACGTCCGCGAACTTGTCTGGACGAAATAACCAGTGCCGGCCCAGGCTCCTGCCACAGTTGCAACAGATATAGTCATTGAATGGATTACCCCTCTGCCCTAGCGTCTTCTGACGTTGCATTGACATAGTTAGACTCATAAATACTAACCTGTTTTATTTTTTTTGTCAAGCCTTGGCTCCACCCATCCTGTGGTTTGGCATTGTCCCCCCTTAAAAATTCCGCGCAAAGCTCCGGCATCTGCCATACGACAACTTCCCGGCCATCTTCGTCTTGTAGTATTATCATCACCCAATCGTAGCGCCCTTGAATTTTTCTTCGACTTTCCGCATTACCTCATCCTGGGGCATCCCCTGACCTAGCAAACGCATACCATACCCATCCCGCGCATTTTTGTATTCTAGGCTATTGGCGAACTGTGGCTTCTCCCGTTTCTTGTCCATCCAGCGTTGGTCCTTCAAGTAGTTAGCCGCCAATGGAACGAATTTCCCTCCCTCTTTCTTCCAGTCCTCGCTTTTAGCCTTGGCGCGAACATCGGCCAGGATGGTATCAACAAGCTCTGGCTCCGGCATAAGGTTGATCCATTCATTTTCTGCCCGCAGCTGCGCGTCATGGTTTGGGTATATCTGCCAGAACTCGCCGAAGCAATCAAGTCCGTCAATGTCTGGAATGACACCGGGCGGCACCTTCCCTTCCTTTCCTTTCCCTTCCCTTCCTTTCCCTTCCCTTCCTAGCATGCTACTACCTACAATGGTAGTGCTACTACCTACAATGGTAGTGCTTGCATCTGGTATGGTAGACTTAGGTTCGTGCATATGCGGCCTTTGATGTTTAGAAAAACTGTTTATCTGTATGTATTTTTTGCCATCTGCCAAAAATCTAGTTATGAAATGGCCGGAAAGCTCAGTAAGCATTTTTTCACAATCAACATCATCCCAGGGCATTAATTGTATTTTCAAACGTTTCGGATTGTCCTCTAATCTTCCCTCGCGATCTGCTTGTGTCCACAGCCCAATAAAAAAATATCTAGTATGGATAGGCAAATCTGATAGCTCTGTGTCTTGAAAAAACTCCGGCTTGATTGTGCGGATTCTCGCCATTTCAATTCCCCTTTTATTGTCATACGATATTATTCCGGGCCAAAGAGCCGCCGCCCGGCAGGTGGGGAGAACCGCGAAGCTCTGACCATGCAGCCGGACGGCGGGTAAGATTGTAGAATAGCATCATCAGAGATTTCGCGGTTCTCTGAATGAAGCCTAACATATTTGATTTTTTTATGTCAAATCTTTTCTTGCAGCATGAGAGTTTGCCCGTCGAGAATTAGGTCGCCTGATTCTCCGGCGCGGCCATGCCGATTTTTCGCGGTGGCATATTCTTTCAAGGACTTAAACGCCTCGGCTTCCTTCTGCCGTTCAAGCGGTGTCCAGAACAGCACCACGCGATCTGCTACCTTCTCGATTGCGCTTGACTCCGAAAGCATGGAGAGTTTAGGAGCGTCGTTGCCGGAGCCTGAATAGCTGCCGCGTGAAAGCTGCGCGGCAAGGTTGATAACCACGTCCATCTTGCGGGCAAGTATTTTAAGCTCTCGCATGAACTCGGTTATTTTCAGGCGCAGATTTTCAGCGCGGGGCATGGAGAATTGCTCCAGGTAGTCCAGGTAAACTACCTTGGCTTTAGCTTGCGCTATTGATGACTCGATATCTGCCAGCGTTGGCGCAGGATTGTCAACTATGATTATAGGCAAGCCACTAAGCGCGGCGCAGGCGTCAGCGTATCGCTTTTGGTAATTAGGCCCTTGGCCTTTGCGGACTTCGTAGGCATAGGGACCGCCCACCATCGGTATCATGCGCTGGACAAGCTCATTCTTGTTCATTTCCGTGCCGAAGTATAAGCAACCCGTCCCGGTCTTGGCGGCGCGAAGCATGAGATTTAGAAGCGTTACGGACTTGCCAGCGTTAGGAGCGCCGGCCCATACGTTGACCTCCCCAGGGTAACAGCCATGCCAAACATCATCAAAGAGCTTGTAGTGCGTATGGTAAAGCGTCGGCAGGCGGTGATTATCAAGGGCTTCGCACAGGTCAAGCGTTATATCTTCGATGCTTCCCCCTACTGGCGCGGTAAGACCTTCCCGAAGCAATATCCATTTCCTGACCGGCTCTATTTTTTCCGGCTCCGGGTCTAGGGCAAGGCTGCGCGAAGATGCGATAATCTCGCGCTCGTAGTATCTGGAAGCGACAATCTTTGAGTAATGCTCGACGTGCGCCGATGTTGCCACGGCTCCTATCACTTCTGCCAGCAGGTACGCTTGCCCGCCGATCTTGTCCAGGTGCCCTGCTTCGCTCAGTTTTGATAATAGAGTTACGGCGTCTAATCCGTCTCCGATTTCCAGCATTGCCCGCCAGATGACGCGGTGATTATCGAGATAAAAAAAATCTGGCGAAGTGATGATATGCTCGACGGATCGTAAATGCTTTATGCCCTGCGCGGCATCAATGAGTATGGAACCGAGCAATGCCCGTTCTGCCTTTGCGTCATGCGGTGGTGGTATCATTCAACCTCCAAAAAAGTCCGCGCCGGGACAGGTGGGCCGACTTGCGATGAACGAACCAGGAGCCCCGGCGCGGTAAGAGGTTGTCAGTCATGGCCCAGCCCGGTCATCGCACATTTAGGTTAAACATTTCCGGCCCACTTGTCAAGAAAAATATTTGCACGATACCGGATAATCTGCTATCCTTATATATATGCGATACACTACCGCCGATGTTTGCCGGATGCTGAAAATGTCCAGAGGCTCTCTTTGGTATCTATGCAAGCGGGCAAAGGTCAAACCGGAGTCCGGACAGATCCCAAAAGAGATACTCGCCGGGCCGGTCAGGAATTTTTACTCCGAAGATCATGCCTCTGCGCTCAAGGTTGCACTAGCCCACCCCCCGAAAATGGGCCGACCTGCCGGAAAAAAGAGAGCGAAAAAAGTCTAACAACCGCATTTTTGATTTTTCTCCGTCGAGAAAATGCGGTTTTAGAATCGCATATTAGGTATTGACAGATTCGGGGATGTCTGCTATACTGTCATTATGACCCGGCAAGGCCAGACGGCGAATCAAAAAATCTTGGGCTCACAGCCCACCTCGACCTTGCCGGGTCAGGAGACTGTGAGCCCCACTTTGGGGCGGGAGAATAAGGGGAAATAACTATGTGCCGACCAATCGCGTATGTCGTAACGAAAACCGAGGTCCACCGCTGCCTGACCAACTCGCACACCGACGAGATAACCCGCCTGGGGCTGCGAGACAATAGCCAGAGCCCGGATTTTGTCCGGGTCGAAATGCTCATCCCCCAAAATGGGGCCGACATATTCGACTCAGAGAAATATGAGTACGCCCTAGATCAGGACTACCTCCCTGAGTGGTACAGCGCGGAGGCGGTCAGGGCCGCGTGTCTCGACGACCTCTCTCCTATGTTGGGGAGGGGGGAGATATCCGTCGGCGGCGACCTGGACCTGCGCGGACTGACCTCTCTGCCAGCCGGGGCCAAGCTCAGCGCGGGCGGCTACCTGTACCTGAGCGGCCTGAAAATAGGAGCGGGGGTATACAAAAGTGCAACTGAGGCCCGCGCCGCCATCGCCCTGGCCGAGGGGCGGTAGATGAACGGGAAATTCTGCGAGCGCCTCAACAATCCGCATACGCGCCTGCTCTACAAAATCCAGTACGAAATGCTTGAGGACTCGATGACGCATCGGCTTATCGGCCCGGCGGTGGTTTGCGGATTAGCAATCCTGCTGTCGGCGCATCTGCTGATTTGGGCACTTCGATGAGATACAGAACCTACCGACGCACCATCTGCCTGACCTGGGGCAACGACCATGAGATCGAAGTGGAGGTCGAAGCGACGCCGTATCAGCCTGCTAGAACCTGGGGGCTTCCTGAGAACTGCTGTCCAGCGGAGGGCGGTGATATCGAAGTGATATCTATTTTTCTGCTCCATACAGTCTCCAAGGTTGCGGAGAGCAATCGCTACTTTGTAAAGACCAACTTTAAATACCGGAAGCGCAAGCTGCCGGATGAGATCGTGGACAAGCTCGCAGAGGATGAATCTTTTGTATTAGCCTTAGAATCCGCACTAACCGAAGGGGGAGAATAAATTTCTACAAAAGAGGCGCTTATCCAGCAGAATATTGTGGACCTGCAAGTGGCAAGGGCCCACGCCGTAGAGAATATGAAACTCTACCGCGAGGAACTCGCCCGGCGGGAGGCGTTGGAGGCCGACCTTGAAACCATGAAGGCCAGCGTGTCGAAGGGAATAGCGCGGGAGGAAGCGTTGAGGGCCGAGGTCGAGAAGAAGCGGGAGGTGGTGGGACTTGTCAAGGAGGCTCATAATATTGACGACCAGACGCACGGTCTGACCTTCGGAAAATGTAAAGATAATTGCAAGATTTGTAAGGCTCTCGCCGCCTTGGAGGACAAATGAAAATCCAGATTAAAAATCGTTGGGACGGTTCTATGCTTTTTGAGTGCGAAGCTGGCAGCGTAAAAGTTGCAGTAAAACTCGCGTTGGAGTCCGGGGCCGACCTGTCCGGGGCCGACCTGTCCGGGGCCGACCTGTCCGGGGCCAACCTGTCCGGGGCCAACCTGTCCAGTGCCACCCTGTCCAGGGCCGACCTGTCCGGGGCCAACCTGTCCGGGGCCAACCTGTCCGGGGCCAACCTGTCCAGGGCCGACCTGTCCGGGGCCGACCTGTCCGGGGCCAACCTTGATTTTTCTTGCTGGCCGCTATGGTGCGGGAGCAAAAATGTTAAAGTGGATATGCGGTTGGTTCATCAGCTTATCGCGCATATATGTGTATTAGATTGCGACGATAAGATTTTCAAACAAGTGCGGGAATCCCTGACGCCCCTTGCTGAAAAATTCCATCGATGGGGGGAACTGTCCCGATGATCTGCGAGAACTGCGGCGGGACCGGTCATGTTTTCGAGATGTGCAGTTGTTCAAACTGCTCGACACCGATGTATTTCACAGCGCCATGTCCCATCTGCGGCGGGATCGGGAGGCAACTATGAGCGACAAGGCGCCGACGGACACGGAGATGCTGGACTGGCTCGGCGCGGGACGAGATATCAACGTTAAAAAGCGGCTTGAAGAAATCGGGTATCGGCTAGTGGATGAGTCTGCCGTGCAATCGTTGCGCGACGTAATTATCGCCACGATGAGGGATGAGAAAAAATGACTAAGAGAGAATTAACCGTAGGTGATGTTGTCCAGCAGGATGGAATATATCGGCAGGTCCGCTTGGGTGACACAGCCCGACGCGCCGGGGTCAGACACGCTGGGAGGGCGAAATGAAAGAGCTTAGGTTCGTGGGGTGGATACCGAATTGCGCAAGCAAAGAGTGCGATGCAGCGCGCTTGATTCGTAGGAACAAAAGCACGATAGAAGCAAAATGCCGATTCTGCGAAAACGCAAAAGCCGTAAAGGTCTACGCCGAAGTCTCGGCCAAGAGGGGGAGAAAATGAACGAGGCGAGAATAATGAGCAAGGCCGAGATTCTTCAAAGCGTGGAGAGAGTCCTTATGCCAATTTCTCCACCGCCCGGAGAGGAAACGCTGGAATGGGATTTATACCTCGACTCCCGGCACGAGTTGGCCATCGCGCTGGATTTGTTGAGGGATTTAGGGGGCCAGCGATTTTGCCCGGACTGTGGCAACAGCTATGCAAATAGATACGGTCATACACCTGACTGCGATATCGCGGAGGCGCTAAAATGACCCTGAAATTTGGCGACGAGCAGGACATAGCCCGCGCCCGGCGCAAGCCGTCGAGCAAGCGGTGGGTCGATGTGCGCGGCCCGTTCCCGCGCCATGGGCACAAGTGCGGCGACTGCAAGCACCTGACGCGGAATCGAGTAGCCTACAAATGCGGCCAGTCCACCATCACCGCAGGCCCAGGCACGGACATTAGGCTCTGCCATCCGGCCTGTATTTTGTGGGCAAAAAATAATGCTTGACAAATATCTGGACATTTACTAAAGTTTCTCATGCCTACTACGAGGCGAGCTTTACGGCTCCACGTTCTCGCGGACGTGGGGCCGAACTTTTAGGGAGGAATAAAAATGGAAAATGTAGAAAAGCTGGCGGCGGCGCTAGTCAAGGCTCAGGCGAAGATGATGATTGCGAAAAAAGAGACGGAGAATACTTTTTTCAAAAGCAAGTATGCCGATCTTGGTAGCGTCTGGTCGGCTTGCCATTCTGCGCTGAGCGAAAACGACATAGCCGTGGTGCAGTCTCCTGTATTCATGGATGGTAAATTTTTCCTCAGAACGACTCTATTGCATTCGTCTGGTCAGTCAATGAGTGGAGACTACCTTATAAAGCCGGTCAAGGAGGACCCTCAAGCATACGGCTCCGCTTACACTTACGCACGCCGGTATTCACTAGCCGCGATGGTGGGAGTTATCAGCGAAGACGATGACGGAAATTTGGCCTCTAAGCCGGAGCATCAAAAGCCAGTCCCAGCCGCGAAGAAGAATGACGGAAAAACCTTGATATCGAATCCGTTCGCCATTACAAAGCTCTCAGAGAAAACCGGAGAGACAAACGGCAAGCCCTGGGCCAAAGTCTCATGCCAAGACGAGGCCGGAGCTTGGTACACGACTTTCGATGAGAAGATCGCGGGTGATTTGAAATCAGCGAAGGAAAGCGGTGTCCAAGTTGTCTTGGATTATCAAACGAAGGGTGATTGGAACACCATAATCAAAGTCGAAGTTTACACGGAGGCCCCGTTTTGAAAATAACAAATATCCACAATCTCCCGGCCCCGTTGGTAAATGCTCTGTCCCGCGATAGCTATAAAAGCGTTGGGAGGATATCAGTTACAGGTCTACTGAAACCGCCAAGGATACGCGCCTTAGAGCTGCGCCATGACGCCGATATCGTAGAGGACGTTTCGGAAAGGATATATCGCACCCTTGGCTCATCCTTGCATACGCTGATGGAGTCCAACGCCTCACCGGATAGCCTAACGGAAGAACGCTTAAAGGTCGAGGTATTGGGCTGGACATTAAGCGGACAGCCAGATTTACTCGATAAGGATATGACGCTATGGGATTTTAAACTTACTTCCGTCTGGTCTTTCATACTCGGCGGCAAAACAGATTGGGCCAAACAGTTGCAGATGTACGCATGGCTATATAACAAGCATGGATTCCAAGTCAAGGTATTAAAAAACTTGCTTGTGTTCCGCGACTATTCCCAATCCGAAAAGCTCCGCATGAAAGATTATCCGGAAGCCGAGGCCGAGGTAGTTGAGTATGAACCTTTGCCGGCTGATGAGGTCGAAGGATTTATTGAGGAGCGCGTTAGGTTGCATCAAGATACTGAGAAAATGCCTGACGATCTCCTGCCCGGATGCACACCAGAAGAACGGTGGGAGAAGCCGACTACCTGGGCCGCTATGAAACCGGGAGGCAAGCGGGCGGTACGAGTCTTTGAATCGGAAGCCGAGGCCAATGAATACATAAAGAATAATCCAGCGTTGGAAATAATAAAGCGTCCCGGACAATGCGTCAGATGTGAGAGATATTGCAAGGTCAATAAGTGGTGCGATTTTTGGGCATCAATCGCTCAAAAAGATGGAATGAATCAGGAGAATTAAATGCTAACCGCAAGCAAGGAAAAGCCGTCCGTTGTGATGATTGTCGTATCGTTGGAAGATAACTCCACCCCGTCTGAGACTCGCTATATCTCAGGCAAGACAGTTGCCGAAGTTGTGGCGGAGTTGTTCGGCGAGAAGCCGGTTAAGGTCAGGAAGCAGCGCAAGCCAAGGGCTCCGAAGGTGGCGTTGCCCACCGGGCTAGAAGATCAATCGGCGACTCAAGAGCCTGAGAAAAAGAAGCGCGGCAAGGGTTGGCCGACCGACTGACGGATTCCGCAACGCGAGCCCAGGCGCGAAATACCTGGGCGGGGGAGAAATGAGATATCAGGAATTTTTGGAGAGCAAAGCACAGTTGAAAAGCGAGGGGGGATTCGCTCCGTTGTGGATGCCTGAGTTTCTTTACGACTTCCAAAGTTTTATTCTTGATTGGTCCCTTCGGTCAGGGCGCTGTGCTATTTTTGCTGATTGCGGTTTAGGCAAAACTCCTATGCAATTGGCCTGGGCGCAGAATGTGGTGCAGAAAACAAATATGCCAGTCCTGATTCTGACCCCGCTGGCGGTATCGCATCAGACCATAGCCGAGGCCGAGAAATTCCACATAGAGGCCAAGCGCACAAATAACGGGGAGGTCCACAAGGGAATCAATGTAACGAATTATGAGCGCCTGCACCATTTGGATGCGTCAAAATTCGCCGCTGTCTCCCTGGACGAATCAAGCATACTGAAATCATTCGATGGGTCTTACAGGGCACAGATAACAGAGTTCATGCGTCGGATGCCCTATCGGAGCCTTTGGACAGCGACAGCCGCCCCGAATGATTATATCGAGCTGGGAACATCGAGCGAGGCATTGGGAAACCTGGGGCATATGGATATGCTAAATCGGTTCTTCAAAAACGACCAGAATAATTCCGCAACTGTTCCGAAGATTGCCGAACTTGCCGGCGGGTTGACAAGTCCGGAGTATCTACCGATCTTGAATCCGGAAGATTCAACGAGAAAATAGGTTTGCTAACTCCGTCTCGAAAAGGGCTTAGAAAATGCGCGACTTCACACGCAAGATAGCGGCTTTTATCGTCGAGGTCTGGAAGGTATGCGCTTTCGTACTGCGTAAAATAATCAAGGGGAGGTCTTGAATCATGCCGACGTGGGAAAAGATGATGATAGTATTGGCTCTTGTTATTTTCGTCCCC
>Ga0214245_1000374_pt1 | contig 10199 bp, 10 predicted proteins | sample TroBogypolimnion_36_FD_153083 | JGI IMG/M metagenome (GOLD analysis project Ga0214245, IMG submission 153083) | Freshwater microbial communities from Trout Bog Lake, WI - 23OCT2008 hypolimnion | ecosystem: Environmental > Aquatic > Freshwater > Lake > Hypolimnion/Profundal zone | place: Trout...
GTCAGCTTGACTTAAATCAGCCCTAAACAGATCTGTGTTTCTTAAATTAGCATTTCTTAGGTTAGCAAACTGCAGGTTACAGCGATTAATATCTGCACCTTCAAAGTTACTGTTTGAGAAATTACCACCAACTGCATCAAAACGCATTGCACCCATAGGTTGATTGCCAATATCTAAACCATAACGCCCTTTGACAATAATAGCGTCGCTCATGTCAACATTGCCAAGGGTGCCGATCATTCGAGCATTTGTCAGATTTGCACCCTTGAAGTTGGTTTTATCAAATATCGCTTGAAATATAGTAGCGTTTTCAAGATTGGTGTGACTAAGATTGGCCCCTTCAAGTCTGGCTAGATTTAAATAAGCACCTTCAAGATTTGCTCCCTCTAAAGTTGCACCCCTTAGATAGGCACCGAAAAAACTGGTATTTACCATTTTACAATGACGTAAATCCATGCCATCAAACTCTAAGTAGCCTGCATCCCTATTGGATAAATCACAATTATTACTTTTGATTTGGGCCATTGCATCTGCCTGAGAAATTTTAGTTCTTCCCTCAGAGTCTTTCTGATTAGCTGCTGGCATTAACATGGCTTGCTTTTCATAAAAAGCTTTTGCTTTAGCAAGCATTTCATGAGGATGATCTAAAAATTCATCTTTACCAGATTCAGTTCCAAAACAATAGGTTTTACCTTCATATACGGTGGAAATTAAACATTGGGTTTTGAATAACCGACCTTCTGAGAGGCTATAGGTGCAATGATCGCCAAACTCAGCTGCATAACATATGCTAGAAAGAAGACATAATCCGAGAACAAAATTAGTGAGAAATTTTTTCATGCCATAATTCATTTGTTTTTTTTAGAACAATTTAATTAGAAAAGGTTCATTTTTAGATAACGAGCATACTTAGAAAATATACACGCAACTATTTAAGCATTGGACCCCAATTAGGATCGCGTATATCACCTGATACATCAATTAACGTTTGAGTTGATGTGCCATCTATCGACACTGTTTTTAATACTCCTCGGCCATTAATACTAGTTGCATAAAGTATCATTCGACCATTAGGTGAAAAACTAGGTGATTCATCTTCATTTGTTTTACTCAAAATATTGATCTGACCATCAGCTAAATTTTCAGCACAAACTTTAAATCCAGCCGAATCTTGAGTAATGAAGGTCAATAATTTTCCGTCATAACTTATTTTTGGACTAACATTGTAATTACGTTCAAAAGTAAGACGCCTCACCTCACCTCCCCCGACTGAAGTTGAATAGATTTGTGGACCACCACCCCTATTAGAAGTGAAATAAATTAAGGTTCCATCAGGAGACCAAACAGGTTCTGTGTCAATTGAGTTACTTGATGTTAATTGTCTTAATCCAGTACCATCAGAATTAATAATGTATATTTGCGAGTTATCACTATAGGTCAAGACAATCGCCAATTTGGTACCGTCAGGTGACCAAGCTGGGGCACTATTATTGCCCTTGAAGTTAGCAAGAACATATCGTTTCCCTGATAACAAGGATTGAACAAATATGACGGGCTTCTTCATCTCAAAAGAAACATAAGCTAAACGAGAACCATCTGCAGAAAAAACAGGAGAAATAATAGGCTCTTTAGAAGAGACAATTTGTTGAGGGTTATAACCATCTGAATCAGCTACGTTTAAGGTGTAACTTTTATTAGTTTTACTAACATATGCAATTCGAGAGGCAAAAGCCGGGCGATCCCCAGTGAGTCTTTGATAAATCAAGTCTGCAATTCGATGAGCAGCCATTCTTCTTTGAGAGCTCGCCACTTTAAATTCCATCGCAAGCAACTCATTTTGCTTGAGAACATCAAACAATCTAAAAGTGATCTGCAGTTGATTGTCAGGAAGAATCTGAACTTTTCCAATAGCCAATGCTTGTGCATTTATCGCAGTCCAATCACTATACTTTACTTCAAGCAAATCGTGCGGCTGTATCGCAACGCCTCTGGTTTCTAATGTTCTAAATAGGCCTGTTCTTGTGAGATCCGCCCCTATAATGTCTGTTAATCCATCTTTCTCTAATCCATCTTTACTTGCTAACTCAAATGGCACTAAAGCAATGGGGATTTGTTGTGCTCCACCCCCAGCAATCTCCAAAGTCATTTCTGCAAAAACATTGATAGATGGATATATAAAAAATATTAATGTAGTAAAAGCAAGAACAAATCTTTTTTTTAAGTTCATAATTTTTTTAGTTAGTTATTGTCTAGCAAAATTTGCTGCTAAAGATGAATAAAATGGCTTTGTAAAAAGCTTAGAGACTAATGAAGCTAACAATGAAACAGCCATTAGACTTATGACAAGATCATGACCATCCGTCATTTCTATGACAATCACAAATGTCGTGATTGGAGCTTGCGTTGCAGCCGCGAGAAATCCCGCCATGCACATCACAATAATTGTTGTGACTGAAGCATAGTCCCCAATTAAAGGAATTAAATCATTTCCAATTCCTGCGCCAATGGATAATGATGGGGAAAATATACCGCCAGGAATACCACTAAGATAGGTGAAAATTGTCGCTAAAAATTTGATTGGGGCATAATCCCAAGATGGACTAATTAAACCATCAAGCATTTGTTTAGTGTAAAAATAACCCGATCCATGCGCCTTACCTTCACTAATAACGCCAAGAATAGCAACAATTAATCCACAAAAACCTGCCCAATATATCGGATTTGCTTTTCTTATTCTTGAGATTGGACCTTCTTGTACTGTAGTGAAATGAATAAGGATTTTTGAGAAGATACCTCCCAGCACCCCACAACATAAAGCGCACACAATAACCGGCAATATAATGCTTCTGCTTACTTCACTTATATATATGCTACCAAAATAATTATAGTTGCCCACTAACCAAATAGAAACTAATCCAGCAATCACAATAGCTGTAATTACAATACTATTATTCTTATCATTCAAGCCGCGCCCAAGCTCTTCAATTGCAAACACTACGCCAGCAAGAGGTGTGTTAAATGCGGCCGATATACCTGCCGCAGCCCCTGCAAGAATAAGCTGCTTATGATTTATTGTGGAACTTTTGGGCAACAGCGATCCGAATGCATGCATCACACTCGCACCTATTTGAACTGACGGGCCTTCTCGGCCAGCTGAAAACCCCGATAGCAAGCCTGCTGCCCCAAGAAATATTTTTCCAAAAGCTATTCTTAAGGAAATAAATTTGCTGATTTCATTTGATTTGTTTTTAGGCAAATCAATCGCTGCAATTGTTTGGGGTATTCCACTCCCTTTAGAACCACTAAACCATCTGTTAGTGAACCAAACAATTACCATGCCTGCTAGAGGAGTAAGGATCAGGGGCAGCCACCAATAGACTTTTTGATAGCGCCAAAAACACTGAATTGAATAGTTCGATAATTTAGAAAAACCAACCACTAAAAAACCAACACAAACTGCAGCAAAAAGCACAACCAATCTTTCGTACCAAGCTTTTAAACTAGCGTGGTTTTCTTTACGAAATGATTCTATGAGACTTAAAAACATTAGCGCTTCTCTTTCGGCTTAGTAACCTTAGCAACAACTAGAGCAATTCCAAAATCAATGGCGTATTTAATTACTAACTCTTGAGTCATATGAAACCTCAACTTAGGATCAAAGAAACATCAACGCCGTCCTAGTCACATTAAAAAAAAGGGCACTTTTAAGTGCCCTAAGGGAGTGAACAACGCTCTAGGCGTAGAAATTATTCACCTTGGTATTTAATATCAGTGCGACGATTCTGACTCCATGCTTCTTCATTATGACCGTCTGCAACTGGCTTTTCTTTGCCGTAACTAATTGTCTCTATTTGTTTGTCAGATACACCGACCACTTTCAAAGCACTCTTAACACTAACAGCACGTTTTTGCCCTAGCGCCAAGTTATATTCACGACTACCGCGCTCATCGGCATTACCTTCTAACTTACAACTAGCTTCTGGATGACTTGTTAGGTAATTGGCATGTGCTTCAATCAAAGGCTTGAACTCAGGCTTGACATTGTATTTGTCAAAATCAAAATAAACACTACGTTTAGATAGAATATTATTTGGATCAGTTAATGGGTTAACTTCCATTTTCGATTCAGTTACTGCTTTAGGCATTGCTTGAGGCGCAACAGATTCTTTTGCGACTTCGTTGACTGGGGTTGCTACAGGTGCCGCAGCATTTGTTTTCACAGCATTGTTTGAGCAAGCAGCTAAAAATGCCACTACTGAGAGAATGATGATGCGCTTCATTAATTAATCCTTTTCAATGTTAATTACAAGTATTAGTATGAATTATCACCAATAAATATATTGGTGATAATATATTTTAATTAAATGTAATTCCGTCATGTTAAAATATTAAGTATGTGAGTCAAAATGAGCAAAGACCAAATGCCCGATAATCAATATAAAGATAAGAATCTTCCGGTAGATGTTTTAAGGAAGTTTCGTTTAATTTTTGGCTCAGTCAAGAGTCACTTTAAAAATGTTGAGGCGGAATGCGGGATATCAGGCTCCCAGGTCTGGATACTAAAAGAAGTTAAAAACAATCCGGGTATTGGCATTACGACGATTTCAGAAAAATTATCTATTCATCAAACGACAAGTAGTCTTCTAGTTGAGAAGCTTGTAAAAAAGAAATTCTTAATAAAAGAACGCAGTACTGAAGATCAGCGTAAAGTAGGATTAAATGTTACTGAATTAGGAAATTCAATCCTTGAGTTGGCACCCGGCCCGGCTGAAGGCCTACTTCCAAACGCGGTACGCAAATTAAGTAGTGAAAAATTAGTGTTGCTCGATGCACTTTTATCTGATGTCATCAATGAGTTAGGGAATTACGATGCGCAAATGGCTAACAAGCCTTTGGCAGATATGTAATTATTACAAGATACCTTATTTTCCATTCAAGAAAGCACTTATGTCACTTTTTAAAAAAATTATTACTTTTTCCTCAACAGCTATTTTTTTAGCTGGATGCGCCAGCGCATTTATTGATGTTAAACCAGGATCAGAAAAGGTTTCAGTATTAGAAGCCAAGCAAGTCGCAACTTGTGAATTAAAAGGAAAAGTAACATCTAACGTCCTATCAAAAGTTGGCTTTATTAGTCGCGGCGTTGAGAGCGTTGAAGAAAATCTTCTACAAATGGCAAAAAATAGTGCAGTTGAAGATGGCGGGGATACTCTAGTTAAAGGTGATTCAACAGAGTTTGGCAAACGCACTTTTTCAGTTTACAAATGCGGGCATTAAAAAAACAAAGGCATAAAAAACGCTACTATTAAAGTAGCGTTTTAACAAAGCTAATTCACTTACCAACCCATCGATTTAACGAAAGCATACAAAGCAATAACCACAACCGTCACCATCCCTAAAAAAATCGCAATTCCTTGCCACCCAAAAAATAACATTGTGTTACCCTCCAAACCCAACCTAAGTAGTTTTTACAATCTCGCGATTTAAGCGACGAGCCCCACGACAAATTTATGTCAGCCCAAAATCAAAAACTTTGATTTACATCAAAACAGAGCATTTTAATTTTTTGATCGAATGATTTGTGACAATAAAAAATATCCTTGCTGAAGTTTGGCAATATCTTTAGGCTGGGCTACAATTCACACTTAGCTTTCTGAGTTTTAAACATATTTTGCGAAGTTGCTCCTGCAGCCCCACATATCCTAACTTCTTGCGCCGCCTTTTACAGCCCGCATTACTCGCCTAACCATGACGCCCCCTAAGAAAGTCTTCATTAAGACATTTGGTTGCCAGATGAATGAATACGACTCATCACGAATGGCAGACATGCTTTCTTCATCAGATGGAATGATAGAAACTGATACTGCAGATGATGCGGACGTCATTTTGCTCAACACCTGTTCAGTGCGTGAAAAATCCGAAGATAAAGTTTTTAGCCACTTAGGCCGCTTTGTTGAGCTTAAAGAACAAAACCCTCACTTAGTCATTGGCGTAGGAGGTTGTGTAGCTTCCCAAGAAGGCGAAAATATTATCAAAAGAGCACCTTATGTTGACATTGTCTTTGGCCCGCAAACTTTGCATCGCTTACCTGAGATGATTAAGAATAATAGAAAGAGTGGCGAATCTCAGGTCGACATCAGCTTCCCTGAGATCGAAAAGTTTGACCATTTACCCCCACCTCGTGTTGAGGGTGCGAGTGCTTTTTTAAGCATCATGGAAGGTTGTAGCAAATATTGTACTTTCTGTGTTGTGCCTTATACCCGCGGTGAAGAAGTTTCTCGCCCCTTTGAAGACATTCTGACCGAAGCAATTCAATTGGCAGACCAAGGGGTGAAGGAAATCACCCTGCTAGGACAAAACGTCAACGCTTACCGATCTCACTACCAAGACGATACTGCGGATTTAGCATTACTAATTGAAATCATTGCTGAGATTCCACAAATCGAGCGTATTCGCTTCACGACTAGCCACCCAAATGAAATGAGCGAGCAGTTAATTAGTTGTTTTGCCAATGTTCCAAAGCTTGCAGCGCAGCTGCATTTACCTGTGCAGGCTGGAAGCGACCGTATTTTAATGGCAATGAAACGTAACTACACTACACTACAATTTAAATCCATCATTCGTAAATTACGTGCGGCGAATTCAAACCTCACATTTACTTCTGATTTTATTGTGGGCTTCCCAGGTGAAAATGAAGCAGACTTTGAAGCCACAGTTAAGCTAATGCAAGATGTAGGCTTTGATGCGAGTTTTAGCTTTTTATATAGCCCGCGACCAGGCACTCCAGCCGCATTCCTTAAAGATGATGTTAGTGAGGCCACTAAATTGGCACGTCTAGACAGGCTACAAACCATCAACGAAGCACAAGCCAAAGTTATTTCTGAATCTATGCTTGGCTCAATACAACGCGTATTAATTGAAGGTGCATCATGGAAGGACGCGTCATTGCTCGCTGGCAAAACGGATAACAATCGAGTGGTGGATATTGAAGGCGGCACTGAGCTCATACACCAATTTGTGAACGTAAAGATTACTGATGTTTCTAACCCACGCCGTTTAGTTGGCGAGATTGTTTAATCATGGAAATCACCTTACAACCCGAAGATAACCACCGTCTTGCAAACTTGTGCGGGCCACTGGATGAAAATCTGAAACAGATTGCGTCAGCCCTAGACATTGAAATAGCAAGACGTGGCGCACATTTTAAACTTACAGGTGATAAAGACAATACGCGCCTTGCGGCACAACTCATAGAAAGTTTCTACAAACGATCTAAACAAGCCGTTGAGTTAGAGGATATTCAATTAGGCTTAGTTGAAGTAAATAAGCTAAGTGCAGATGTGGTAACTACAGCAGCAATGCCAAATTTAATGACGCGGCGTGCCGACTTGCATGGCCGTACGCCTCGTCAAGTCAGTTATTTACAACAAGTCCAAGATTACGATATCACTTTTGGGATCGGCCCAGCAGGAACAGGTAAAACCTACCTCGCTGTCGCCTGTGCTGTAGATGCTCTGACGCGCGATAAAGTGAAGAGGATTGTCCTCGTTCGACCTGCGGTTGAGGCAGGTGAAAGATTGGGCTTCTTACCAGGGGATTTATCTCAAAAGGTTGATCCATATTTACGGCCTTTATATGACGCACTATATGATTTAGGTGGCTACGATACTGTGAACAAAATGTTTGAGCGTGGCGCAATTGAAGTGGCACCGCTTGCATATATGCGAGGCAGAACGCTTAATCAAAGTTTTATTATTTTGGATGAAGCTCAAAACACAACTCCTGAACAAATGAAAATGTTTTTAACGCGTATTGGCTTTGGCACTAAAGCGGTGATCACAGGTGATGTGACTCAAATCGACTTGGGGCGTGGCCAAAAAAGCGGCTTAGTCGAAGCACAGCAGGTACTCAAAGAAATCAAAGGAATCGCATTTACACACTTCCTGTCAGAAGATGTAGTGCGCCATCCTTTAGTTCAAAAAATCGTTAACGCCTACGAAAAGTATGATGCGTCCAAACACGCACAACCTCATGACCCAAAACATCATCAACATGCATAAAAAACCTGCTCTCCATATGGCTGTGCAATATGCCAGCGAGCTTTCCGGCCTGCCATCACCATTGCAATTCAAACGATGGGCACGTAATACCATCCGTGTTGATAGTGAAATTACTCTTCGTATTGTTGACGAGGCTGAAGGCCGCGAGCTTAACAAAACCTATCGCCAAAAAGATTACGCGACCAATGTGCTTACTTTCCCATTGGCAGAGGAACCATTCATTATGGCAGATATTGTGATTTGTGCCCCTGTGGTGGCAAAAGAGGCTAAAGAACAAGGCAAGTCATTGGAAGCACACTTTGCTCATTTAACAGTGCATGGTGTTTTGCATGCCCATGGTTACGACCACGAAATTGTAGAACAAGCTGAATTGATGGAAAGTGTAGAAACTGAAATTCTCACTAAACTAGGCTATGCAGACCCGTATGCTGCAAGTGAATAATCTTTCATACTTAATGGAAAACAAGAGCAAATATCATGGCTGAAGCAGAAAAACCAAACTGGTTGGAACGATTAAGTCACTTATTAATGCGCGAACCAGATGATCGCGAACAACTCATAGAGCTTTTACACGCATCTTTTGAAAAAAGCCTTATAGATGCTGATGCACTTGCCATGATTGAGGGAGTGTTGCAGGTCTCAGAAACCCAAGTGCGTGACGTCATGATTCCTCGCTCTCAAATGGATGTGATCGATATCACACAAACACCTGACGAGTTCATTCCTTTTGTCATTGAAACCGCTCACTCACGCTTTCCGGTAATTGACGATGATAAAAATGACATCATCGGCATTTTGTTAGCCAAAGATTTACTGCGTTACTACGCAGGTGAAGACTTTGATGTGCGCGACATGTTACGTCCTGCGGTCTTTATTCCAGAATCAAAACGCCTTAACGTTTTGCTCAAAGAATTTAGAAGTAATCGCAACCATATTGCAATTGTTGTAGATGAATACGGTGGCGTTGCTGGAATGATTACGATTGAAGACGTCCTTGAGCAAATCGTTGGAGACATCGAAGATGAGTATGACTTTGATGAAACTGAAGACAACATCATTCGCGATACGCAAGGAAGATACAGAGTTAAAGCACTCACTGAAATATCCGATTTTAATGAGGTGCTTGGCACAGAATTTAGCGATGAAGAATTTTCTACCATCGGCGGATTGATCGTTAGTCAATTCGGTCACCTCCCTAAACGTGGTGAGACGATCACTTTCAATCACCTTAAATTCACTGCTTTAAGAGCAGATAGTCGGCGTTTGCATTCGGTGCTAATTGAAGAGGTTAAAGCTGAAGAGAGTTCATCAAAGTAAATATGCAATAGGAACTTATTTTTCATCTAAAACTCCTAACATTACATACAGATTGGAGTTCGCGATGAAATTAGTCACATTTGCATTATTGTTAAGTCTTTCTGGTCTTGCATTTGCTGAGGTTGGAAACACAACATCAACATCAGCATCTGATATCCCAACCAATGAAAAAGATTTTATTGCCAGCATCAATGGGTTTGAAAAAACAAAAATTATTGAACAATTTGGTGAGCCAACCAAAATAGAAGATATTGCAAGTGCTTCTGGCAAGCCAGTTGCGTCAATTTGGCAGTATCACTACTTGAATACAGATGAAAAAGGCGATTACTACCAAACCACTGAACTAGATTTCATCAACGACAAGGTGGTGATGGTGGTTTTTATGAATAACGATGGCAGTGAAATCCCTGCAGACGCTGTCAAGGCAATGCCAAACAAAAATTAGTATTTAACGTATGCCTAAAAGCGACTTTAAGTGTCGCTTTTATATTTTTACATATTCATTTTGATCAAAAATCAATATGTCCAACAAACCAAACATTTGATCTATTGACTATACTGTTAAATATTGTCTAATGGATCAAAAAATGTTCTGGCTAAAAAACCACCCACAAGTTACTAGCCTATTACTTGGCGCTTTATGCGTATTCGGCTTTGCCCCATTTTATTTATTTATCCTACCTATTTTAGGCATCGCTGGCTTATTCCATCTATGGTCATTTTGCACCTCTCCTAGGCAAGCTGCAAAACTAGGATTTTCTTTTGGAGTAGGCTTTTTTATTGCCGGTATTTATTGGATTTACATCAGCCTTCACGACATCG
>Ga0214245_1000388_pt1 | contig 9956 bp, 10 predicted proteins | sample TroBogypolimnion_36_FD_153083 | JGI IMG/M metagenome (GOLD analysis project Ga0214245, IMG submission 153083) | Freshwater microbial communities from Trout Bog Lake, WI - 23OCT2008 hypolimnion | ecosystem: Environmental > Aquatic > Freshwater > Lake > Hypolimnion/Profundal zone | place: Trout...
AATGCAGGAAAAAGTGAAAGACGATCGAGCCTTTATTACCAAAGTAAAAGAATTCCTATCAGCCGGGTCATCCGCCTCACCGAAAGATATTTTTGCTAAAATGGGTATAGACATTACCAACAAAAAATTCTGGGAAACCGGACTCGCACAAATCGAGGCCGAGCTGAAACAGGCCGAACAATTGGCCAAAAAATTAAATTATAAGGTTTAAGTTAAAAAAATTAACATGGCAGAATTAACTAAAAAAGAAGAGGAGAAAAAAGTGGCGCTCCGAACCAAACTTCGCGAACAAACCGTCGGCTATATCACCGCGGCTTTCGGCTTGATCGCCGGTCTGGCCTGGAACGACGCGGTTAAAACGTTGATTGAACAGGTCTATCCGGCCGGCAAAGGCAACGATGTTTTGGCCAAGTTTTGGTATGCCGGGATCATTACAGTGGTCGTAGTGATCATTTCCTATTTCCTGCTAAAATTCATCGAATCAGGATCCAAAAACGACAAATAACCGAAAAAATAAAAACGTCCCGCCGGACGTTTTTATTTTTTTTGTGGACCTAGCGAGAATCGAACTCGCGTCTCGTCAATGCGAATGACGTGTCGTACCACTAGACCATAGGCCCAAACACTGATATTTATAGCACAAAAACAGCCAAGATAGAAGCTCCTTCGTTAATGTAGATTGCCCGCCAAAATAGTGGATAATATCGGGATATTTGTTAGGATATAGCGATGGAATTAGTAGAAAAAATTAAGTCCGGACAGGTGGGCGTAATGCCGACCGACACTATCTACGGCCTGGTCGGTAGCGCCCTATCCCCTGCCGTCGTGGAAAAAATATATGAGCTGAAAAGTCGGCCGGCCGATATGCCGTTTATAATCCTAATATCCGACTGGGGTGATCTAAAAAAATTAGGAATTGTTACTTCCGACAAAGATAAGGAGACCTTGGAAAAAAATTGGCCGGGGCCGATCAGTTTCATTCTCCCCTGTCCAGACGAAAGTTTTACCTATCTGCATCGCGAAAAAAAATCTCTAGCGGTTCGTTGGCCGAACAACGAAGAATTGGATAAATTGATCAAAGAAACCGGACCATTAATCGCCACCAGCGCCAATCTTTCCGGCCGGCCGGCTGTGACAATGATTACGGAAGCCAAAGGCATTTTCGGTGACAAGATCGATTTTTACATTGATGGCGGAGTGATGGCGGGGACACCTTCAACCCTGGCAAAAATAGACGACGGACAGGTCGAGACCCTAAGACAAGGCGATTATATTGTTAAAAATGATCTCTAATTACCTCCCAGTAAATGTCGCTCGTCAAGTCTTGTCAGCCAGACAAGAAAGGATTATAAAGGAAATAGGACTTCGGCAGAATTTGCCGGATTCGATACTAATTAACAAAACAGTAAATGACTGTTGATTTTGAGTTTTTTCAAAAAATAGAGTTGAAAATAGGCAAGATATTGGAGGCCGTCCGTGTGGATGGTTCCGATAAATTGCTCCGGATGCAAGTTGACCTGGGCGAGGAAGCGCCTCGCCAGATCATCGCCGGGATCGGCAAGGCCTATGAGCCAGAGATCCTGATCGGCCGGGAATTGCTTTTCATCGCCAACCTGGAACCGCGCACCATCATGGGACTCGAGAGTCAGGGCATGGTGCTAGCGGCCTCCGACGAGCAAGGACCGATCGTTCTCTCGCCCGACCGAGAGGTCAGCCCGGGAGCTTCTCTGAAATAGACTGTATTTAATTAAAGATCTAACCCCATGGCCGGATACCGGCGTTTTCGGGTTTTTGCTGTTTTCCAAGGTTTGTTGCCTGTAGCGTTCTATGTAATCAAGACAAATAATGAACGGCTACAGGTAAGAGGTTAATTCATTTCTTGTAATAAAGTCGCATCTTTTTTATCAATCATAACGCAACATTCTATGAGAAGTTTAACTGGTTGGGATTGGACTACTTTAGTCCTGGTGATCATCGGCGGATTGAACTGGGGACTGGTCGCGCTCTCTCCATCTTACGATCTAGTCGCGCTCATTTTTGGCGGAGTGTCCGGGGCAATAGCCCGAATCATATACGCCATCATCGGCCTGTCCGCTCTGTATTTAATATTCGTAGTAGGCAATTTTGCCCGAAAATAGATTCTTGATCGGCGGCGGAAACGGGCACGCGCTTCCGCCCCCTATTCAGGAATTTAATTTTCCTGACGGCGATATTTTATTAGAGAGTAACCCAGCAGAATCATGCTATCAACTTCCGAATCCACAAACGCTTTCGAGATTCGTGACGGCAAGTCCTACGACTACAAGTGCATTCTCTGCGGAAGGGACTGCGACATCCGCGAGCGGACCCATCTCTGTGGCAACGAATACTGCATGGAAAAGTGCTCCACCTGCGGTGAAGCCGAGATCAACTGCCGTTGTTTGCACGGTCATCGGGCTTAATTTCCATACCAGGTTAGATTCCCCTGCAAATTCGGGCGGATTTTAGCCTAATCTTCGACCTAGACCGTACTTTTTCGGGGGTTGTTAAAGCAAATCAGATTGTGATAAAATGGCTTAATTATAAGGCCTTTTTTTATCCTCAAAAATCTTATGGAAGAAAAATCTATCTCTGTCGGCAAAGCCTTGCTCTATGGCGCGATCATCATCGCCGTCGTCATCGGAGGCTCTTTTGCCTGGCAGAAACATTATATCGAAAAGAATATACCGGCCCTGGTCAAGAAAGCGATCCAGGATATGAACCCCGATCCGTCCAAGGCCTCACCGGTCACCCCAGCCGACCACATTCTGGGCGACATCAAAGCCCCAGTAACGCTAGTCGTATATACCGACTTGGAATGCCCCTACTGCAAAGTATTTCACAATTCGATCTCCGAGCTTAAAGATAACTACATCAAGGACGGCAAGGTCGCGATCGTTTACCGCAATATGCCACTCGACCAGCTTCACACCAAATCTCGCAACGAAGCCGCCGCCTCCGAATGCGCCGCCAAATTGGGAGGTAACGACAAGTACTGGGCATTCGTCGATAAGGTATTCGCTACAACCCCGTCGAACGACGGCCTCGACCCGAATCTCCTGCCGACTTTTGCCACTGACCTAGGTTTGGACAAAACCGCCTTCAACGCCTGTCTGAAGGACAAGGCCATCGCCCAAAAAGTAGATGACCAAGAGAAGAACGGTCAAGCTGCCGGCGCTCAGGGCACACCTTATCCGATCGTGATGTTGAACGGCGAAGTAAAGGGCGCATTGCCGGGTGCCTTGCCAGCCGACCAACTGAAGAAGATGATCGACCAGGTAACCTCAGGCAAACAGAACTAGAAACAAAGAACTCTCGTGCGACAAAAGCCCCGACTGAAACCTCGGGGTTTTTTGATCTTTGAAAAGTACTATAATTATCGCGACCGCAAAATTTTTGTATATAAAAAAGAAAAAACCCCAAAAAAAGACAATGAGAAGATTCGGGGTTTCTTCTTAATAATCCTCCTTTCGGGGCTAGATTTAAACATTTTTTTTAAAAGACCTAACAAAGATGAACGCCGTCATTCAATCATATAGTCAACGGCATTTCCGCACCCCTTTTGCAACGAGACCAGATTCGCAATGGCTAAAACGTCATCGTCGTAAAATAGGGCGCTCTTAGCCACCATCGCGGCTGACTCAAAATTTTTGGCACAGGCTTTCTTCCTTATCTCCAGCTCAGCAACTCTTTTTTGTAGAGCCGGAAATTTAATGATGTCATCCGGCAACAGAGCCGTCTTGTGTGAAACGACGAACTGTTCTTTGAGTGTATCATCGATCTCTTTCAAGACCTGATTGTAGCCACTCGCCAGATCTAGCAATCGCTTCACCACCACGGGCCTAGCCGCATCGCGATTTTTGCTGGTCGGCATATTTAGGCCAAAGACAGCTCGGAACTCTTTATTCTGCCTTCTCTCGACATCTTTGACCGTTATCCATAGCACTTCAGCGACAACGACCAGAAGAATAATCACCCAAAAAACGTTAAACAAGGTCTTCATCTGTCAGCCTCCTTTCAAGGGCCAGCCATTTATAGCCTTTTTTTGCTTCAATGTTCACGAGTGAACCTGACTAAGGTGTAACACAGTCACTGGTATAGTGCAACAGCTGAAAAGATCAAAAAATGCGGGGGTTTGAACCCGCATTTTGTTTGACATTTTTAATTTGAAATTTGCAACAGTTAGTAACCTAACAGGCGCTTCGCCTTATCGTGTTGTCTGATCTTCTCGTGGGCTTTTGCTTCGATCTGGCGGATGCGTTCGCGCGTCACACCAAACTCCTTCCCCACTTCCTCGAGCGTCCGCTGAACACCATCAAGCAAGCCGTGACGCATCTCCAGAATTTGCCGTTCCTTTGGCGACAGATCGGAAAGAATTTCGTTGATCTGATCACGCAGAATTCGGCGGGAGACATCCTGATCCGGCGGAGCGATCTTGTCATCGGCGATAAACTCGCCCAAAGTGGACTTGTCGTCATCGTCATCGGTCGGTTTATCAAGAGAAGCCGTGCTTTGATCGATCTTTTCGATATTGTGAATTTTATCTACTTCCACGCCCATTTCCGTGGCAATTTCTTGAGGTAGCGGTTCGCGACCCAAGTCTTGCGACAGGCGACGAACTACCTGCTTGTACTTGGCGATCGTTTCTACCATGTGCACCGGAATACGGATCGTGCGAGACTGGTCAGCCAGCGCGCGTGTCACGGCCTGGCGGATCCACCAAGTGGCATAGGTCGAGAATTTGTAGCCCTTGCGCCAATCGAATTTTTCTACTGCCTTGAAGAGGCCCAAGTTGCCTTCCTGGATCAAGTCGAGCAGAGTCAAATCCTGACTGCGACCGATATATTTCTTGGCGATCGAGACCACCAAGCGCAAGTTGGCCGAGGCCAGAGTTTTACGCGCCTCTTCATCCCCTTCTAGAATTCGCTTGGCCAGATCTTTTTCTTCATAGCCATTCAATAATTTATGCTTACCAATTTCCTTGAGATAGATCTGCACTGAATCGAGCGAGGCTTCCCGGCCGGGAAGTTTGATCTTCTCCAGGATCTCGGTATCATCTTCCAATAAACCGCCTTCCTCGATCACATCCACATGCGCCTCTTCAAACCGCGCGTAAAGATCCTCTAAGAATTCGATGTCGGTTTCGACATTTGGGAACTCTTTCAAGATCTCGGAAAAAGTGACGAACCCGCGCTGGCGACCACGAGCGACCAGACTGGCGGCCTTGGTCTCCAATTGATCGGCAGATTGCTTCACCGCGCCGGAACCTTTGGCGGAGGCGGGTTTCTTCGATTTAACAGCTTTTTTTACCGTTTTTTTAGCAACCGGCCGAGCCACTTTTTTAACGGTTTTTTTGGCCGGCTTCTTAACCGCCTTCTTCACTATTTTTTTCACCGTTTTTTTAGCGGTTTTTTTGACCATTTTTTTCACTGGTTTCTTTTTAACCGACTTTGCCTTTTTTACCGTTTTTTTCGCCATGTTATTAAAATTAGATTCTTGTTAAATTCCCTTTTTTAAATTATTAATATTTTTATTGATCTCCTGACAACGCGCCATCAGAGCCGGCAATGATTCCTCTTTTCCGCTAACCTCAGCCAACTTGATCTTCTTCAGCAGATTTCCCAATTCATCGCGCCAGATCTCTTCCTGTAAATTAACGAGCAAGTCGTCCACTTCATTTTTCAAAAATTCATTACCATCGAATGACAACTCTGCTTCAAGCAAAAGCTCATCTTTCACCGTTTCATATAGAGCACTTTCTTTAGCAAAACCTTCCGCACCTAGAATTTCTTCTAATTTTTTCTTGAGATCGTCACTGTCCACCTCAGCGTTTTTCCCGGCCAGCCAATAAACCAAGCCGAACAGTTTGCGTTCGATCGTCGCCTGCCGGGAATTTTTGGCCGTCTCTGGTGCAGTGGAAATAGCTACCGGTTCAGAATCAAGCTTTACTTTTTTAAGTTCCTCCCAAATCGGCTCATCCTTTGTCCCGGCGAATGACGCAATCTTGCCCACAAAATGAGCTTGATCGATCACGTTGGACAGCCGAGCCACATAAGGCAAAACTTCCTCCACTATCTTCTTATTGAGCGTCCGGCTGTCGTAATTCTTACGGGCCAGCGCCTCTAGATAGAAGTCGATGACGTTGGTCGCACCGGACACTGCCTGGGCCCAACTATCCCCATCTTGCGCCACCAGGTCGGCCGGGTCAAGGCCGTCGGGCAAAAGGGCGATCCGCACTTCCATGCCCAGTCCCAGCGCGATATTTATCCCCCGCCGGGCAGCCGAAATACCCGCCGTGTCACCATCGAAAGCCATCACCAGATTATCGCTCAAGCGCTTGATCAGGTTCAGATGGAATTCGGTCAGCGCCGTTCCCGACACCGCCACCGCATTCATCACGCCCGCCTGGTGCGAGGAGATCAGATCCATCTGCCCTTCCACCAGCACACAAACATCTTGTTTGCGGATCTCCTGTTTGGCCTTGTCATAGCCATAAAGAATACGGGACTTGTCGTAGAGAGCCGTCTGCGGAGAATTGATATACTTCGCTTCCTCCCGCTCGCCATTAGCGATCACGATTCGGCCGGAAAAACCAACTGTTCGGCCGGAACCGTCTGCCAACGGGAACATCACCCGGCCACGAAAACGATCATAGTAACGACCGCCGGCGTGGCGCACCGATTGGCTGGTTTTGATCGTCAGACCGGCCTTCTCGATCTCGTCGTCTTTAAATCCCTTGCGAATTAAGTGATCATAAAGAGTATTCCATTCCGGTTTGGCAAAACCCAAACGAAAACGACGGACTGTCTCTTCCGAGATCTTTCGCTTTTTTAGATAATCTTTAGCGATCTCACTCTGAAGCAGATTGGTGTGATAGAATTTTGTCGCTTCTTCCAAAATAGCGAACAATCGTTCGTTTTCGGAACGCGCCTTCATATCTACCGGTTTCAATTCCACCCCGGCGCGCGCGGCTAAGACTTCCAGCGCGCCCAAAAAATCCAAACCCTCGACTTCTTCGACGAAGGAAAAGATATCTCCGCCCCGATTACAGCCAAAACAGTGATAGCTGTCGCGTGCCGGCGACACATAGAACGACGGTGTCTTTTCATTATGAAAAGGACAGCGCGCCTTCCAATTCCCGCCGGATTTTTCCAGTTTAATATACGAACCGACAACATCTACGATCCCCAATTTGGATTTGATTTGTTCGGTTTGTGAAGACATTACGTTCAATTAAGAATTAAATCATTAAGAATTAAGAATGGGATCAAAATGTTTGCGCATTTCATCCTTAATTCTTAATCCTTAATTTTTAATTTTTTATTACTCTGCTGTTGCGCCTGCTTCTTCCGGTTTGTAAGTCACTTCCGCCGGAGTGGTTTCAATGTCGCGATCATAGCCCTTGATCAAGCCGGTACCAGCCGGGATCAATCGTCCAATGATGACATTTTCCTTCAGTCCGCGCAGTTTGTCGAGTCCACCCTTAATGGCCGTATCAATGAGTACGCGCGTAGTGTGCTGGAAAGAAACAGCCGAGAGGAACGAGGCGGTGGACAAAGCCACTTCGGAAATACCCAAAATGATCGGATCGCTGGTCGCCTTGTCGTCGTCGCCGGTTTCCACCAATTCGTTTTCTTCGTGCAATTCCAAGGCTTCGATAATTTCACCAACCGTAAATTTGGTCGTCCCGGCGTGCTTAACTTTCCGGCGCGCCATCATCTGGCGGATGATAATTTCGATGTGCTTGCGCGCGATCGAGACACCCTGCAATTCGTAGATCGCGTTGGCTTCTTTAATGATGTAGTCTTCCGTCTTGGTCTTGCCGGCCAATTTGTAGAGCTCCGACAGATCGATCGAACCCTCTACCAACGGCTGGCCTTTTTCCACCTTGTCGCCCTTGGCCACCAAGAGACTGCGCTGAGCCGGAATGGTGTAGCTCACCTCTTCGCCCGCTTTAGCGGTCTTCTTGCGGTGTTCCGGATCAGGCAAAATCGAGACGATCACGTCGCGACCGTCTGCCTTCACTTCCGACACCAGCCCTGGAACCTGCGCCAAGATGGCCGGGTTCTTTGGAGTGCGTCGTTCGAAAATTTCTTCCACGCGTGGCAGACCGCCGACGATGTCGCCCGCGCTACCGCCTCCAATACCTCCGGAGTGCTTGGTACGCATAGTCAGCTGGGTACCCGGTTCGCCGATGGCTTGCGCCGCGACGATTCCTACCGGTTCGCCGATCTTGATCATTCCACCACGACCTGGATCCTCGCCGTAACATTTCTGACAGAGACCCTTCAAAGCTTTACAGGCCAAAGGAGAGCGGACGTAGGCTTCGGTAATACCGGCCGCTTCCACTGTCTTGGCATCATCGCGCGAAACGAGATGACCCTTCGGGAACAAAACTTTGCCGTCGGCGCCCACAACATCTTTGGCCAAGATACGGCCCTTGATCGAGTTACCGATACCGGCATCGAAACCGAGAATATGATTTTTGTTGATATGCTTGCCTTCCTTATCGCCACAGTCTTCTTCGGTGATGATCACGTCCTGCGATACGTCGACGAGCTTACGCGTCAAGTAACCAGCCTTAGCCGTGTTGAGCGCGGTATCCGCCAAAGTCTTGCGGGAACCGTGAGTCGTAATGAAGTATTCCAGCGGTGAAAGACCTTCCTTGTACGATGGCAAAATTGGGAAGTCGATCAAGCGCCCAGCCGGGTTGATGATCATACCTTTCATACCGGCCATCTGCGAGATCTGCGAAATAGAACCGCGCGCGCCAGACTTAAGCATGTAAGAAACCGGGCCTTTCGGATCAAGAGAATCCGGCAACGCCTTTTCAATCTGACTCTTAACACCATACCAAAGTTCGATCGTCATACGATAGCGTTCCGCTTCAGACAACAGACCATCGGCAAACTGATCTTTTAGTTTGGCTTCTTCCACGCGCGCGGCGGCAATGATGCCAGGCTTCTGGACAGGAACCTGAACATCCTCGAGGCCCCAAGAAATTCCAGAACGAGTGGCAAACTTGAAACCGAACGATTTAATCTTGTCGAGAATATCCGGCATCCGTTCCACACCGTAGTGGTTCATCATATCTTCTACAATCTTGCCAATCTCTTTTCCGTTCAATTCTTTATTGATGAACGGTAGGTCAGACGGCAAACAATTGTTGAACAAGACGCGACCAACAGAGGTTTCAAAAACCTTACCGGACAGTTCGCCGTATTTCTCAACGCGACCACCCATCATTTTTACCTTGGCGCGCAAATCAATTCCGTCGAAGTCGTAAGCCATGATTGCGGAGTTTGGTGAAGCAAAATATTTATCCTCCCCTTTCGCACCCTCGATGATCTTGGTCACCCAATACACACCGAGAACAATATCCATACGCATACCGACGATCGGATCGCCAGAGCCCGGCTTGAGCAAGTTCTTATTGGCCGCAATGAATTCACGGGCTTCGCGCTGAGCCGAATTGCCGAGCGGAACATGAACAGCCATTTGGTCTCCGTCGAAGTCGGCGTTGAACGCGGTACAAACGAGCGGGTGCAACTGAATAGCATTACCTTCAATGAGAACCGGCTGGAAAGCCTGAATACCCAAACGGTGCAAAGTTGGGGCGCGGTTCAACATGACGTACTTGTCTTCGATCACGTCTTCCAAGATCGCCCAAACTTCCGGAATACCTTCGTCAATCAGACGTCCAGCACCGCGGATGTTGTAAGCCAATTCCTGACCTAAAATTTTAGAGATAATGAATGGACGGAAAAGTTCCAATGCCATATGCTTCGGCAAACCACATTGCGAGATCTTCAATTCTGGACCGACAACAATAACGGAACGGCCAGAATAATCCACGCGCTTACCGAGCAAGTTCTGACGAAAACGTCCCTGCTTGCCACGCAGAGAATCGGCAAGCGACTTGAGCGGACGGCGCTGGG
>Ga0214245_1000435_pt1 | contig 9218 bp, 7 predicted proteins | sample TroBogypolimnion_36_FD_153083 | JGI IMG/M metagenome (GOLD analysis project Ga0214245, IMG submission 153083) | Freshwater microbial communities from Trout Bog Lake, WI - 23OCT2008 hypolimnion | ecosystem: Environmental > Aquatic > Freshwater > Lake > Hypolimnion/Profundal zone | place: Trout Bog...
GAGCGTTTCAAAGAAGTTGGTGAAGCTTACGCGGTGCTAAAGGACCCAGAGAAGCGAGCTGCTTATGATCAAGTAGGCTCTCAAGCTAAACATGGTCAAGATTTTACACCTCCACCTAACTGGGATTCCGGATTTGAATTTAGTGGTAATGGGTTTAATCCGAATGCTGGAGATCAGAGTGCTTTTTTTGAAGAATTGTTCGGGCGTCAGGCAAGAGGTAGGCAGCAATCAACAATGAACGCAAAAGGCCAAGATCATCATGCAAAAGTCATGATTGATCTTGTTGATGCATACCTCGGGGCTAAAAGAACGATTACGCTGCAAATGCCAACGCATGACGCTCAAGGTCGTGTGTTTATCCAAGACCGAAAACTTGATGTCACTATTCCCAAAGGAATCCATGCTGGACAACATCTTAGGTTAACTGGGCAAGGCTCGCATGGCGTTGGGACAGGCCCATCTGGTGATTTGTATCTAGAGGTCTCATTTAAGCCTAATGATAAGTTTAGAGTAGATGGGCGTGATGTATATATGGATTTGCTTATTAGTCCTTGGGAAGCCGCGCTTGGTGAGAAAGTTGATGTTTTAACGCCTAGCGGATCAGTAGATCTCAAAATTCCAGTAGGTTCTAACTCAGGCCGTAAATTACGATTAAAAGGCCGTGGCATACCTGGCAAAGAGCCTGGTGAACTTTATGTTGTGATTGTTATTGTTACGCCAGCAGCTGAAACAGAAGCGGAGAAAGAAGCTTACCGTTCTATGGCGAAGTCTTTCAATTTCAATCCAAGAAAAGATATTAAGGGGTAGTAATGCAAATGAACACGACTCAGATTACAGAAATATCAATCGTTGAAGATGAAGTTCACATGTCAATAATTGAGCTATGTCATACGATTAATATAGAACAAGAAGATTTAGTTGCTTGGGTTCAAGAAGGAATACTTAACCCTATAGGTAACTCACCCGAGGATTGGCGTTTCAGTGGAGATGCATTAAGCCGAGCAAAAAAAGCATTAAGACTATCTCGTGATCTTGAAATTAATACGCCAGGTGTTGCGATGGTGCTTGATTTATTGGATGAGATTTCAGAGCTTAGAAAACGATTAGAATGAATAGTGTAACCGTTACTTAAAGTAACGCTTAAATTCAAAACTTGAACGCACTAAAATCACCGAAGAAATAAACCTGCTTCCACATTTACTTCCACAGTTTTTATTTTATTCAATAAGCTATTGATTTATATAAGTTAATATTTCTTGAAGCTACTCATAATCTATTTAATCAGTTGTAATTTTGTAATAAATGTGTTTATAATCAGTAACTTAAGATTTAAAAATGTAGTAAAAATTGCTTCTACAGTGCTTCTACAGTTTTTGTGAAAGTAGAAAAATAAAAACTGTAGAAGCAAAGTAAAGTTTACGGCCCCTTAGCTCATGCTTGGTTAGAGCAGCGGACTCATGAAAAATTGTGCCATATCTTTGGAAACGGGATATGGGATGGTGTCAAATTCGGTGAAACCTGACGGCAGAAATGCACAAGGCAATGCCGAGCGAAGCCTAATAGAAATATTAGGAACGTGTAGAGACTTGACGGCACCCACCTAAAGCGCAAGCCATGGTGAAGACAAAGTCCAGGGAGTGGTGAAAGCCACACAAACCAGAATCCGTTGGTACTGTGTTCGACTCACAGAGGGGCCACCAAAAAAAACAGAAAAAGCTCACAGCGATGTGGGCTTTTTTTGTACCTAGTCTTCCACAAAATCCGTTGCTTTTTATTCCACATGATCATACATTTACACCATGCCTGAAAAACTCGAAACTACCCATCAAATAATACCGCGCGAGTTAATTATCTATTTGCGCCCAAGTACAGATGTTTGGCAGTGTCGTTTTAAAGTAGATGGCCGATGGATTGTTAAAACAACTAAAGAACGCGATTTACAAAAAGCCAAAGACCGCGCAAAGCGATTAATGATTGAGGCTGAAATTCGCAAGGCTTCAAATATTCCCGTAGTCACCAAAAAATTTCGTGACATTGCCAAACTAGCTAAGCTGACAATGGAAAATGAAACAAAGAATGGCAAGGCAATTGCCTCATATAAACAATACGCACAAATTATCGATGATTTTCTAATCCCATTTTTCGGCAATAAAAATATTGATTCAATTAATCATAACGTACTAGAAGATTATGAGGTGTGGCGTACAGAAAAGATGGGTAGAACGCTGGCATATAGTACTGTCAGAAAGCACAATGTCACATTAAATAGAATATTTGATGAAGCTGTTGAATTGCATTAATAATTGACCCACCAATTGCATTTAAAACTGACCCACCCTTTGTTGTTAATTTAGCACAATTTATAGGATTGGTATGTTGGTTTATTTCTCCTTTCTATTGTTCGCCGTGCTGTGTTTAAAGCGGAAACTTTCATTGCCTGATTCAACGATATGGCAACGATGCGTCAAGCGGTCTAATAAAGCCGTTGTCATCTTCTGATCTCCAAAGACATTACCCCATTCAGCAAAGCCTAGATTAGTCGTGATGATGACGCTGGTATGCTCATAGAGCTTTGAGAGTAAATGGAACAGTAAGGCACCGCCTGCTTGGCTAAACGGCAAATACCCCAGCTCATCTAAAACGACCAGATCAACATACATTAACCGAAATGCCAGTTGGCCTTGTTTGCCTGCGGCTTTCTCTAGTTCTAATGTATTGACCAACTCAATGGTCGAGAAGAAACGTACCCGCTTGAGATGATGCTCAATCGCCTGTATACCGATGGCTGTGGCCAAGTGCGTTTTACCTGTACCAGGCCCACCAATCAAGACTACATTCTGCGCATCTTCAATAAAGTCGCATCGATGTAACTGCCGAACCAATGGTTCGTTAACGGTGCTCTGACTAAAGTCAAAGCCAGTCAGGTCTCGATACACTGGAAACTTTGCGGTCTTCACTTGGTAATTGATTGAACGGATTTCACGTTCTGCCATTTCGGCTTTTAATAAGCTGCCAAGGATCGGCTGTGCGGCTTCATAACTGGGCACACCTTGCTGATGAAGCTCATCTGCCGCTTGCGCCATGCCATACAACTTTAGCCCCTTTAAGGTGGTCATCATCGTGTCATGCTGCATGACGCACCTCTCTTAGCCCATCATAACGCTCAGCGTTCGCTATGGGCTCTTCAATCAACGCCAAACGATGTGGCGTATCTGCGAGCGGTGGTAGTGCCGGACTAATCATCCGCCTTAATATATTGAGGATGTTGAGCTTAGAGGCTGCCCCTGCTGCCAAAGACTCCTCAATGGCAGCCAGTACCAGAGACTCATCGTAATGTAATACTAGCGAGAGCACTTCGACCACTTCTCTGTCACCGCCAACTCTTGTTAAGAGCTTAGTTTGCAGATGCTTAAATGCTTCAGGCAGGGTGGTAAAAGGTGCGCCATTACGTAGTGCACCTGGTTTACGCTGTAACACACTTAAGTAATGCTGCCATTGGTAACAGGTCACGCCACTACGATGATGACGATTGATGATGCGTTTATGCTCAGCAATCACCGCCATTTCTGCGACCATGACTAAGTGATCTGCATAAACACGCAAGCTGACATGTCGATTAGCAAAAGAGGCTGGCACACTGTAGCGGTTGCGCTCAAAGTGAACTAAGCAGGTCGGGGTGACGCGCTTGATGCATTCCACAAAGCCATCAAATGGTCGCGGGACAGACATTAAGGTTGGCAACTCAGATTGCCAAACAGTTGCGATGGTTTGATGGCGAAACTCTGGATGTTGTATTTGTTGCCATAAAGCGGTACAGCGTACGGTCAGCCAATCATTGAGAGCGTCCAAGCTCGCAAATGGTGGTGCTTGATGCCACAACCGATGACGCGCATCTTGTACATTCTTCTCAATTTGGCCTTTCTCCCAACCAGATGCTGGATTACAGAACTCGGCTTCAAAGAGATAGTGACTGACCATGGCTGCGAATCTTGCATTGACTGTACGCTGCTTGCCGCGCCCGACTTTGTCAACCGCGGTCCTCATGTTGTCGTAGATGCCGCGTTTGGGAATACCACCTAAACATTGGAAGGCGTGGTGATGCGCATCAAACAACATCTCATGGGTTTGTAGTGGATAAGCACGCAAGTAAAAGGCACGGCTGTGAGCCAGTTTGAAATGTGCAATTTGTAGTTTCACCCGCTCATGGCCAATGACTGCCCAGTCTTCACTCCAGTCAAATTGGAAGGCTTCACCAGAGGCAAAGGTCAGTGGAATAAAAGCGCCTCGCCCAACGGTACCAGCAAGTTGCTGTTGATGCAGTCGCCATCGCCTAGCATAAGCCACAACACGATCATAAGAACCGAGATAGCCCAGTTGCACTAAGTCATGGTAGAGCTGCTTAACGCTGCGACGTTCTTTACGTCCTCGGTTAGACTCAGTTTTAAGCCACTGCTGTAGCTTATCAACATACGCAGTGAGTTTACTGGTGCGTCCTTGCCCAACATATTGAGGAATAACGATGTCATTGCGCAGGTATTTCTTGATGGTGTTGCGAGATAAGCCAGTTCTTTTAGCAATCTCACGAATCGACATTTGATCACGCAAATGCCAGCGTCTAATTACACTTAATAGTTCCACGGTGATCACTCCCATTCTCCTGCTCATAGGTTGAGCAGAGTAGTATCGGTACGTGGGTCAATTTCTAGTGCAATTTATACCCCTAGGTGGGTCAATTCTGAGTGGAATTCAACAATGTGTCGTATATTTCCTCAAATGCAAGCTGGCCGTCTTCAAAATAACCTTTTTGTGTTCCTCGCTTAAATCCTAGGTGATAATTGGATGCAGTTTTAATCTTTCCATCTTTGTAATATGAGATTTGAGGCCCATCCCTTTTTGATTCCTTAAAATTTTCAATTGTAAAAATATTCCCATCACGGTAATAAGATGTTTGTACACCCGATAGCTCACCATCAATACAATTTGTAGTGCTCATGATTAACCCATCATGAAAAAATATACTCTGCCTCCCATGCCTTATTCCTAGCTTAAAATTTTCTTTTGTTGAGAGAATGTTTTTTGTAATACTGTAGTAAGAAATTTGAATGCCATCTCTAACTCCCATATTAAATTCTTCTATGAACATCATTCCCCAAGAGTCTGGTCTTAATTGTTTGCCGTGCAGCAAATCATTTTTATAGGAGGACTCTGTTAGTAATTTTCCACTTTCATCATATGTTGTTCGTTTCCCTTCCAAAACGCCTTGCTCATAATGTTCTTCAGATGTCAAAACGCCATACTTATTAAAGCTTTGCTTCTTCCCATTTATTAAATTGTTCGTATAAGCACTTTTTTCTTTAATTTTCCCATTTGGATACGAGGGTGTCCCGAATTTTGTGTAAATAGCGGTTAATCACTGCTGAGGCATCCTCTCCTCAAAGCATTCATTGTTTTCCACTTGAGCTGATTTGCAACAAAGCTGACGTTCATAAATGACACAAAGGCTTAAATATCATCTATTAACCTCTACCCAACAAGTAAAGACCTATTACCTAATTGGGAGTAATTAATAGTTTGATCTTATAAAAATATCACCTTCTGGTCTTAAGTCAAAGGCAATACAAATTCGCTCTTCATTAGAGGTGAATGGAATGGTGCGGTGAAATAATGAGGATGGAAATAATACGATATCCCCTACATTGGGACTCACAATACCTACAGGAAAGTTGGTGTGTTTTTGTGGGTAATTGTCACCGTGGATGCCATATTCAAAACAACCTTCTGACGGCTCTTTTTTGTCGGTTGGGAGCGCCAAGTAAACGGCACCGCTAATCCAACCCACTTCATGGATGTGAGCATCCAAGTGTCCACCACGACGCATTTTCACATACCATGAGCTTGTAAACTCTAAGGTGTTCGGGAATGATTTTATGAGCTCGCAGTCTGCGCCTTTAAAGCGATTTTTATAGTTGAGGAATTCTTGTTTAACTAAGTCACCCAACTTTCTAAAGGACGCCTCAGGCCTCTTAAATAAGTTGCCGGCAGATTGGGTACCAAAATGAAGCATGCCTTGTTTACGTTCTTGTATGCTGGCGTTGCTGACATCATTGAGCAAATCGGCAAGAAGTTGACTTCCGGGCTCGGCAAGTTCTTCAATGCTATTTTGATATAAAAAATCAAAGCCATTTTTACAAAAATTATAAGGGTCAGGAACCTCAAAATTGGTTGCGTAGTGAGTTGATAAGGTGGCAAGAAAAGGAGCAGTATGTTTTTTCCCGTTACTTACAATTTCATCTAACTTTTCTTTAAAGTCACCAAAACGTTCCGCCTTATATAAACAATAAAGACTGCGTTCTTGCCAATCATCGAGTTGGGAGCATTCAAAATAAGAAACTGCCTCATCATAGCGTTTTGACAAATAGAGAAATTCCCCCATGTTGTAATTAGCGCCAGGATGCTTTGGATTAATCTTAATGGCATTAAGGTAGTTTTTAATAGCATCTTCCATGTTACCTTGATCGCGCAAACACTCCCCTAAGTAGTTATGCGCATCGGTGTAATTAGGGAACATGTCTATAGCTAGCTTAAAATTGTTGATGGCTTCGTCGAGAACACCTTCACCATGAAGTGCTGTACCTAAGTTGAAATGTCCTTGCGCATCCTCATTAATATCAAGTGCTTTGCGATAATTCTTAATGGCATCTTCTAGTTTGCCTTGTTTTTGCAGAACTGTTCCAAGATTTCCATAGGCTTCAAAGAATCTTGGATTTAGGGAAATGGCTTTTTGGTAGTTAGTGGTGGCCTCGTCTAGTTTACCAATTTGGGTTAAAGCTATTCCAAGATTAAAGTGTAAGTCAGCATTGCCTGGCTGAAGAGCTATTGCCTTACGGTAGCTCAATGAAGATTCAGTGAATTTAGATAGACCGCTTTGTGCTATACCTAATATATGTTGCAGAATGAATACATTAGGAAAACGTGAGGCGAGCTTTAATGCGGCTGATTCTGCCTCTGCTAATTTACCCAAATTTAACATCTTGATCACTGACTGCATCTCTGAGTCGTTGGGTTGACTAGCGAGATTTGTTGGTTGTTTTGCCATGAATTACTTCGCTTTAGTGTTGATGCCTGATTATTAAAGAGGTTAGTAGTAATTAAAAAAACATAAATAATTTACACATTTTAAATCAAAACTGTCGTCAGTTCTGACTATTAGTTGCCTAAATGAGGGGGATGTAATTGCTTGAAGCCTTCAGTAGCAGAAACTAAAGCGGATGTAATTCCACTTTCCATAGCGGAGTGACCAGCATCTTGAATGATGTGAAGTACTGCATGAGGCATCGCGCGACTAAGTTCCCAAGCACTTTTGGGTGGGCATACCATATCGTACCGACCCTGAACAATTACAGTGGGAATATGCGCTAGTTGCGATGCCGTCTGTAATATAGAGTCGCCATCCACAAAACATTGATGCTCTATATAGTGTATTTGAACGCGCGCTCTCGCAAGTTCAGTTGCATCTTGCGCCGGGCTGGGACGTTCTTTTTCAATAGTTTCTTTTGGTAGTAAACGCATAATTGAGTTTTCAAATGCATTCCACTCCCAAGCAGAGGGGATGTTAACAGAACTGTCGGTGCTAAAGATGCGTTGGCTGTAGGCAGTTAAAACATCATGACGCTCAGATGCTGGCAAATAAGAAATAAGTTTATCCCATACTTCAGGATAAAAATGCGACATGTCACCTAAGAACCAATTAAGCTCTGAAGAGCGGCTTAAGAATACGCCACGTAAAATAAGACCTGAAACTTGATGCGGGAAAGCTAATGCATAACTAAGCGCTAATGTGCTACCCCAGGATCCGCCAAAGACTAACCAGTTAGTGATAGATAGATCTTTACGAATAGCTTCTACATCTGCGATCAAGTGAGCTGTGGTGTTATCTTTAATCGAACCTACAGGCAAGCTTCTGCCGCAACCGCGTTGATCGATAAGGATGATCATATAATAGGTAGGATCAAAAAAACGACGCTGTGTGGGGTTGCAACCACTCCCAGGTCCCCCATGTAAAAAAACTACAGGTGTACCAGTTAAATTACCGCATACCTCATAATAAATTTCATGTAAATCATCAACTTTAAGGTGTTTACTTAATAAAATATCAATTTCTGGAAACAAGTTATACGTCGTATTATTCATAGTCGGAATGATGCTTTCTATTTGATTGTAAATGATATTTTTAGGTATGTTAGCATTTAGCAGCAAGGGTAAAAACACTTATTTGAATAAATATAAAACTAATTGTAAATAAATTGTAACTAATGTATTGCAATTCGTGATTTAGTAGAATATAGTTCTGTACGCACATGAAAATGTGAAGTAGAAATGATTTCAATAAACAGTTATAAATTTGGGAATACATCAAAAAATTAACTGTGAAAGAAATAATTTTACAAACCTTAGTAGTTTAACTTTGGAGATTAATATGCAAATCAACAAGATCAAATTAGCTCTTGGCTTAGTTGCTGGTTTATCAGCAGTAATGCCAATGGTTGCTTCAGCAGCAAATGACCATGAAACAGCAATGGCTGACGCAAACAACTGGGCTGACCCACGTGGCGGCTACCTTAACCAAGCGCACAGTACACTTTCACAAGTAAATAAAGGTAACGTAAAAAACCTTAAAGCTGCTTGGACATTTGCTACTGGTGTAAACCGTGGCCATGAAGGTTCACCGCTAGTTATTGGTAACATGATGTACGTTCATACAGCGTTCCCGAACAATGTATACGCACTAGATTTAAACGACAATCAAAAAATCGTTTGGTCATATTTCCCTAAACAAGATCCATCAGTACAAGCTGTTTTATGTTGCGATAACGTAAACCGCGGTCTTGGTTTCGGTGAAGGCAAAATCTTCTTGCAACAAAATGACGGTAACTTAGTTGCTTTAGATGCTAAAACTGGTGCAAAAACTTGGTCAGTATTAGTAAATGATCCAAAAGTTGGCGCTACAAATACTAACGCACCACAAGTGCGTAAAGATAAAGTGTTAACAGGTTGTTCTGGTGCTGAATTCGGTGTTCGTTGCTTCTTGGCTGCTTACAATGTTAAAGATGGTTCTTTAGCATGGAAAGCATACTCAACAGGTCCTGATGCTGAGATGTTAATTGGTGCTGATTTCAACAAAGAAAATCCACAATACAGTGCATTATCAGTTTACGCTG
>Ga0214245_1000441_pt1 | contig 9164 bp, 8 predicted proteins | sample TroBogypolimnion_36_FD_153083 | JGI IMG/M metagenome (GOLD analysis project Ga0214245, IMG submission 153083) | Freshwater microbial communities from Trout Bog Lake, WI - 23OCT2008 hypolimnion | ecosystem: Environmental > Aquatic > Freshwater > Lake > Hypolimnion/Profundal zone | place: Trout Bog...
ACCCTTGTCGGTAAAGAATAAGAGGTCGTCGTGAGTATTAGCCGTTAGGAAAATGGTGACAAAATCTTCCTCTTTCATATCGAGGTCGATCACGCCCACACCCCCGCGCTTTTGGGCCCGGTATTCGGTTGGATCGGTGCGCTTTACATAACCGCCGGAAGTAACCACCAGGACATTTTCCTTGTCTTCTACCATATCTTCCACGCCGATCTCTTTCACTCCCCCGCGCACGACTTTCGTTTTGCGGTCATCGCCGTATTTATCACGAATAGCCACGAATTCATCTTTGGAAATTTGCAGGACCTTTTTCGGATCAGCCAAAATCGCCCGCAGTTCTTTAATTAAAGCTTGTTTCTCCTTAAGTTCATCTTCCACCTTCTGGCGTTCCAGGCCGGCCAATTTCTGCAAACGCATTTCCAAAATGGCGGTCGCCTGTAGATCGGACAGCTTGAATTTTTTCATCAAAGCGGCATGAGCCGTTTCAGTATCTTTGGAGGCACGGATCGTTTTGATCACTTCATCAATATGATCAAGCGCGATCTTAAGTCCCAGCAAAATATGTTCGCGGGCCAGAGCCACTTCCAAATCGAATTTGGTGCGGCGCACGATCACCACCTTGCGATGTTTCAAAAATTCTTCCAGGATCGATTCGAGCGACAATAGTTTCGGTACACCTTCCACCAGCGCCAGCATGTTGTAATGGAACATCGTTTCCAGTTCCGTATGCTTATATAGTACGTTCAAAACTTTCTGAGGATGGATGCCGGCCTTGAGGTCGATCACAATGCGCACGTCTTTAGTCGATTCATCGCGAATATCCTTGATGCCTTCAACTTTCTTTTCGTGTACCATGTCGGCGATCGTCACAATCAGATCGGATTTGTTCACCTGATAGGGTATTGAGGAAATGATGATCTGGAACAGGCCAGCTTTCGTTTCCACAATTTCCGCTTCACCTCGGCAAAGCACTCCACCACGGCCGGAAGCATAGGCATGCTTGATATCTTTTTCGTTGTAGACCAAACCGCCGGTCGGAAAATCTGGGCCCTTCACGAACTGCATCAAGTCTTCGGTAGTGGCATCGCCATTGTCCGCCATATAAATGAGAGCATCCAAAACCTCGGTCAAGTTGTGCGGAGGAATTTTGGTCGCCATACCCACAGCGATACCCATCGTACCGTTCAAAAGTAAATTCGGAATAACGGCCGGCAAAACGGTCGGCTCTTTTTTAGTGCCGTCAAAGTTGGGGACAAAATCTACCGTATCTTTTTCGATATCGCGAGAAAGCTCGTCGGACAAACGCGACATGCGAGCCTCGGTATAACGATAGGCAGCAGCCGAGTCGCCGTCGATCGAACCGAAGTTACCTTGGCCTTGCACCAGCGGATAACGCATCGAGAAATCTTGCGCCATGCGAACCATGGCATCGTAAACTGACGAGTCACCATGCGGATGGTAGGACCCAAGCACATCTCCCACCACGGTCGCCGATTTTTTGTATTTGGCCGAACTGGTCAAGCCTGAACGAAGCATTGAATATAAAATACGGCGATGCACCGGCTTCAAACCGTCGCGAACATCCGGCAAAGCGCGCTGAACAATAACCGACATCGCATAGTCGAGATACGACACCTCCATTTCTTTCACGATGTTTACCGGCAGGATATTTACATGTTCCGGTTTCGATTCTTCGTTTGTGATTTTCTTTTCCTTGGCCATAGTATTAAATTATTTCGCGGTCGTGGTACTAACGTAAACAGCATTATCACCAGTCAAAACAGATCCGGCGGTATCTTTAACGGACGAGATCTGCTCGGTAATTTTAGACACGCTATCTCCGATCACTTGTCCAAAAGACGACAGAGGAGAAACAGGAGCGACTGCCGGCTTTTTCTCAACAGTGCCAACCGCCGCCAAATTATGAATTCCCAAACCGGTGAACAGACTCGTTACCCAGACCATTACCACTAGAACTGTCGCTACGACAGCGCCAATAACAGCCAGGCGGTGTTTTTCCGCGTCTGTCTTTTCCCGCCACTTGTTAAGTTTGCTGTCCATTCTTAATGCTTAATCCTTAATTCTTAATGATCTACGAATTTATGATTACAATCTCGCCTTCCTTGCCCTCCACGTCCTTCTTCTTGATCGTCAATTTATCAACCGGACTGACTTCTTCACCGGCTTCCTTGAGAAATGCTTTTATTTCCGCCCCATTTTCATATAGAACAGGGACAATAATTTTAGCTTCCAAAGTAGTGGCCAATTTGTAGGCATCTTTCGGATTCAAAAATTTTCCGCCGGCGATCGGCACGAACAGCACATCAATCTCGCCAATCTCCTCGATCGTTTCCGCCGACAAAGCCGGATCAGCCAACCCGCCTAAATGGCAAAGCTTGATTCCTTCAATATTGGTCGCAAAAATTGTATTGATCTTGCCGTCCGGTCCTTTCGAACCAAATCCGCGGACAAAATTACCGCCGATCTCGTACTCGCCCGGACCATTGATAATGAACGGCTCCTTGGTACCGAAAGTGACATTGTCACTGCCATTGAATTGCGGATCGTTTACACTGATGAGAGCGGCGTCGGCCCCAAACTTTTGGGCCTTGGCATCGAAATCCCGGCTAACCGGGTTGAAGGCAAAAATAGTATCCCCCTGCTGAACCTTAACAAAGGCAGCACTGAAACGGCTGATGATCATAGTGGCTAAATAATACCAAAAAATCAGCCTTTTTGCAACGATTTTGGGTGGATAATCGAAGGTATTTATTCATTATTATAGCAAAAAAAGATCACACTCGGCCGAAGCTTTGTGTGATCTATGGGTTTACCGCCGGCAAAACTGTCGGCACAAATTCAGAAGCTCTTGACCACATTGATCGCCCTCTGGTCCGGGGGGCCAATGATGAAGGCGGCACCGTCAACATTCATGAGCGCAACGACCCGCCGGTACGCATACATCTCATCAGGTTGCTCTTCCGCCGCCCTCTCTTTAAACCGAGGGAGGGCATCAACAACGCAGTATCCCTTAACTGTCATCTCGCCTTTAACCTTGTGCGAGATTTCCACCACTTCCCCGAGGCGAAACCCGTCCGCTTTCCCGGGACCGACGATCTCACTTAAGAAAGGATAATGCACCGGGCTTAATGATTCTCCCATCGTCCTATACCTCTTTCGATCTATTTTCGAATGACCAAGGTCATTTCTATTTAGCTTTATTATACATCCGTCAATATAATTTGTCAATAGCCCACATTACAGCCAATTCTGCCCCATTTGCCAATCTTTCTCAGATGAGATATAGTACAAGTATTATTAATTTGCCTGTTTGTGGCCGTACACGACAATAGTAAGGTGACGGAGACAGCAGGGCTCATCAAGCAATTGGTGGGTTAGGCGATTTTTTGTTGAATAAATTATCATGAAGAAAGACATCATTAAGGAAGACGAGCTCGAGTTGGAAGTCGGTTCGCCGATCGCCATTGAAGAGCTGCCGAAGACCGCGATGGACGAAGTATTGAAAGCTTCCCCCGCGCGTCCAGAACCGGGAGTACTCGTCGAAGGAGCGGTTTTGTCGAAAGACAAAATGGCCATCTATATTGACTTGCCCCCATTCGGTACCGGTATCATTTTTGGCCGGGAATTTTTGAACGCCAAAGATATCATCAAGAAAGTTAATATCGGCGATTTGGTCACGGCCAAGGTTGTTGATTCCGAAGGCGAAAACGGCTACATCGAATTGTCGCTCAAGGAAGCCAAGCAGGCGATCATCTGGAGCGATGCCGAACGCGCCATCAAACAGAAGACCGTGTTCGAACTGCCAGTCAAGGACGCCAACAAGGGCGGTTTGATCATCGAATGGAACGGCTTGGACGGTTTCTTGCCTTCCTCCCAGCTCAAAGCCGAGCACTATCCGCGCGTACCGGACGGCGATAAGGATCGCATTATGGAAGAATTGCGCAAGTTCGTCGGCACTCGCCTTTCAATGGCAATCATTGGCGCCGACCCGAAGGAAGGCAAACTGATCTTCTCCGAAAAGAATTCCGATCAGAAATCCAAGAAAGAGATCGTTGAGAAATACGCTGTGGGCGATGTAGTGGAAGGCGAAGTGACCGGCGCGGTAGACTTCGGTATCTTCCTCAAGATCGAGGACGGTTTGGAAGGTTTGGTTCACATTTCCGAAATTGATTGGGCCTTGGTGGAAAATCCGAAAGGCTTGTTCAAAGTTGGCGATAAGGTAAAAGCCAAGGTGATCGAGATCAAGGACGGCAAAATTTCCTTGTCCCTCAAAGCCCTCAAAGAAAATCCTTGGAACGAAGCAGCCAAGAAGTACAAGAAGGGCGACACCGTTAAGGGTGTGGTCATCAAGTACAACAAACACGGCGCTCTCGTTTCGATCGAAGAAGGCGTGGCCGGCTTGGTCCATATTTCCGAATTCAAGTCCGAGGAAGACCTCCGCTCGAAATTGGAACTGGGCAAAACCTATCCATTCACCATCAATCTCTTCGAGGCCAAGGACCAGCGCATGACTCTGTCATTCGGCGAACCGGTCGTGGCTCCAAAAGAATAAAAATTATCGTGAATCTAAAAAACCGCTCAACAGGGCGGTTTTTTAGATAATCAAAGTAATCTAAAGTTACTCTTCCAAAAATACTTGACAAATATTTAGAAACTGGTAGGGTTTAAAGCAGTACCAAGGTACTTTGATTTAATGTTTCAGGAAAGGAGGACATCCATGTCCTTCCAGCTTCAGAACAAGGGATCGACGAGTCCGGCCCTCCCGCGGGCGTGCATGAATTATTTGTTTACCAGCGCGAGCAGCGCGACCACCGGCGACAAGCAGTCCCCGGCAACCCCCATGATCGGCCTGACGGGCGCCATCTAACCGGCCGATGCGCCGACCCGGATGCCCCAAATTCAAGGAGATTCATGATGAAAGTCGCCACTCTAATGGTGGGATAACCGCCGCCGGCAACGCACAACGTTGCTGTCAGTGGAAGTGACGATAGCCTTCGGCAACTCGTCGTTTCATTGAAAAAAATCTTCGCCCTTTCGCCCCATCTTAGGACGCGGCAACGAAACTGGGCTTGGGGACGCTGTTTTTTCTCCCCGACCCCGGTACACGGAACGGAAGGACTGCCGTCGAGCTCATTGCTACGGAAGAGCCTTCCAGTTCACCTCGCCGAAAATCAGTGGTCCGGCGAACCACACTGGGTAGAACGGAGGGAGAGCTGTTGTTTAAGCTCTCCCTCCCGACCAACCACCCCACCCCCAACCCGGGTGGTTTTTTATATCATTTTTTGCCATTGACTTTACTTAGACAATATATTAGAATTATCGAGACATTTCATCAGGTTGACCTTTGTAGTGGTCCATCCCACTCTAAGAGCCTCCCCTTTGAACGTCAACCGTTTCTTGACGACTATCCAGCCTCCCTAACCCTCCTGATCCTTGACTGGAGATAAAGTTTCCGCCACGGAAACCATGTTGGCAAGAAACACCCCAAACCGGGCGCAAGTGCGAGTTTTACTCCGCTTGCGCCCCTTTTATTTTTTAAAACTAGTTGTACCGATTCATCGCAATCTCACGGCCTTCTTCCAACATACAGACAATCGCCTCGGAAACTTTTTTGGCTACTTTTTTCAGTTCATCCATTTCCGCCGGTTTGAATTTTCCCAAAATATGATCGATCACTTTCTCTTCGCCCTGCGGTTTTTTTAATTTACCCGACGGGGTCTCATTGGAAATACCGACCCGAATTCGCACGAAGCCTTTAGTTTTAATATTTTTAACAATTGATTCCATTCCGCGATGTCCGCCCGTGCCTCGGTTGAAACTAATTTTATAACTGCCCAAGGGGAGATCGAGATCATCATAAATTACAATTAACTTTTCAGCCTTCTTCGGCGTATTCACCAGGTCTTTCAAACTCTTGCCGGAATTGTTCATCATTGTTTCCGGCTCAAGTAGGGTGACAGCTTCCTTACCGATCTTACCGGCCGATTTCAGCGCCGATAGTTTTTTATCAAATTTCCATTCCGACAGATCATTTTCTTTCACGGCTTTTTTATAAAAAGCTTCCAGCATCAAACGACCCGTATTGTGGCGGGTCTCCGCATATTCTTCTCCCGGGTTGCCTAATCCGACAATTATCCAGCTCATAAACAAGAGTATATCACCAGTAAATGTGAAGTTCCAAACATCGGACTGGAAATATTTTAGAGTTTTGGCGCATTTCGCACCACACAACATATATCGTGCTTGCGTCAATGTATTAGATATTGTATAATGCCGTCATATTTAACCTTATTTTATGGATATTTTCCCCAAAAAAACAACGGAGGAGAAACTCGAGGACATAGTAGAAGCCGTGGTAAAAAAAGAAGAAACTTGGTGGGACGTTCTGAAGTTTGCCCTCATTACCCTGATCATTATTGTGCCGATCAGGCTCTATGTCGCTCAGCCGTTTATCGTTTCCGGTGATTCAATGTTCCCGACCTTCCACAACGGGGAATATTTGGTCGTGGACGAACTCTCCTACGACTTCCATTCTCCACAAAGAGGCGACGTGGTCATCTTCAAGTTCCCGCTCGACCCATCGAAATATTTCATCAAGCGAATTATCGGTCTGCCGGGTGAAACGGTCAGCGTCGCCGGTGGAAAAGTTTATGTGACGGGAATCGACGGCAAAAGAACGCAAATCTCGGAACCTTACCTAACCACCGCCACCAACAAAAGCACGACTACCACCCTCGCCAAAGACCAATATTTCACCATGGGCGACAACCGCCTGGTAAGTTACGACTCGCGCTATTGGGGCCCGGTGGATATCAAATACATTCGCGGACGCGCTCTCCTTCGACTTTTCCCACTAACAGGCATTTCTTACCTGCCGGGAGAATTCTCGAATTATCAATTGGCCAAATAAATTTTTCTAAGCATGAATCCTGTAGTAGAAAATGGCGTCGCGATTGTTGCTAGCAGGATTTTAACAATTTTTATTAACAATTTACATTAATTTCGAAAACTTGGCCTACTGCTTAATCGCAAGCAACAACGCCATTTTTCACTAACAGGATGAAAGACGAGAAAAAAGCAGAAAAGAAAGACACCCTGGCATCGCCCAAGGGCATGCGCGACATCATCGGCGACGACTGGTATCTCTATCAAGGCTTTTTTGAAAAAGCGGCTGAAGTCGCTCTATATTACGGCTTCAAACCGATCGAACTGCCGATGCTTGAAAAAGAGGAACTCTTCAACCGCGGTGTCGGTGAAGATACGGATATTGTCGGTAAGGAAATGTACACTCTGAAAACCAAGGGCGGGGATCATTTGGCGATGCGGCCGGAAGGTACAGCCGGAGCGATGCGTGCTTATTTGGAAAATGGGATGCAGTCCCTCCCCCAGCCGGTCATGCTCTATTATTACGGTCCATTCTTCCGCCACGAAAATACCCAACGCGGACGATATCGCGAGTTCTATCAGTTCGGCCTGGAAATCCTTGGCTCCACTAAAAGTATTGCCGACGCCACGATCATTCATCTGTTCAATACGATCCTAAAAGAAGCCGGGCTGAAAAACCTGCGCGTCCAGATAAATTCGATCGGTGATTCCGAATGCCGAGGCGCGTACAGGCGCGAACTAACCAACTACTACAAAAAGAACGTGAAGGGTATTTGCGCCGACTGCCGTGAACGCCTAAAAACTAATCCTCTGCGCCTGCTAGACTGCAAAAACCCCGGATGTCAGGAGGTCAAGGCGGGCGCACCAGAACCGATCAGTTTCCTCTGTTCGGCCTGCAAGGCACACTTCAAAGAAGTGATTGAATACTTAGACAAATTCGGGATCAACTACGAGATCAACAGCAATTTGGTGCGCGGTTTGGACTACTACTCCCGCACTGTCTTTGAATTCGTCAGCGACACCGAGATCATCGCTGAAGATGGGACCAAAACTACTTCCAATCTGACCATCGCAGCCGGCGGACGCTACGACTATCTGGCCAAAGCCTTGGGCGGTAAAAAAGATGTACCAGCCGTAGGTGGCAGTTTTGGAGTGGATCGCATTGTAGAAATGCCCGATTACATTAAACACACCCCACGCATCGTCAAAAAACCGAAGGTCTTCTTCATCCAGCTGTCATTCGATGCGAAGTTGAAAACATTTGAAGTGATCGAAGTTCTGCGCAAGAACCACATCCCGATGACCCACTCGATGTCCAAGGATTCGCTTTCGGTCCAGTTGGGTATTGCCGAACGAATGGGCGTTCCCTTCACTATCATCTTGGGCCAAAAAGAAGCGCTGGAAAATACGGTCATTGTCCGCGACATGAGCACTCGCTCGCAGGACACGATCAAGATCGACAAGTTGGGCGAGTACCTCAAGAAACTCAAGTAGATCGTATTTCGTAGATAGTAGATCGTATAAAATACAAAAAAAGGATGCCCGGCTTCGTACAATGAAGTCGGGCATTTTAGTTTTTGAATACACTGAATACAGGAGAAGTTAGACTGTTCCGTGTTCCCTTTGGACACGTCGAACTGATTTGACAATCTTCTCAGCATCGACGGCTGTCGGAACTGGTCCACCAAAGCGCAAAGTGGTCCATTTTGGACCGAGCTCGTTTAAGAAATATTCACGAACTCCAACTCCAAAATAAGGTTGTCCCTTGTTTTTCATGACGGATTTCCTCCTTTCTGAGATCCTTAATTATTGTAACACCATACATCCCATAATCGCAAAAAAGGATGCCCGGCTTCGTACGATGAAGCCGGGCATTTTTGATTAGCAATCGACATTGTTCAGGCCTAGTCGAAAGTGCACATATAACTGGTCTCCTCCGGCACCTCGATCACAATCGAATCGCCAGGATTGATGACAATGGCCGGGCCTTGGCTGTAATAGACCCCACCCTTGAACATCAGTCGCCCCGTGAGCACTCTGATCTTTTCCTTGCGGGTGGCTATGCCGAAATCCCACTTTCCCAGAATCATCACGCCGACCCTGGTCTCATGTCCTCGATCCGAAAAGCCGAGACTCTGGACTGCGCCATCGAAAAACACTTTGGGTGTGATAGCCATAAAATGACCTCCTTTTTTCCTACCCACCACCTTAGCTTTTTTAAGGTCTAAAATCAAGCAAAAGAAAATGCCGGGTCGCAAGGG
>Ga0214245_1000468_pt1 | contig 8683 bp, 7 predicted proteins | sample TroBogypolimnion_36_FD_153083 | JGI IMG/M metagenome (GOLD analysis project Ga0214245, IMG submission 153083) | Freshwater microbial communities from Trout Bog Lake, WI - 23OCT2008 hypolimnion | ecosystem: Environmental > Aquatic > Freshwater > Lake > Hypolimnion/Profundal zone | place: Trout Bog...
CCAATGACTTGAGATCTAGGTGAGCTAAGCCAGCCTTCACGCGCTCACCCCAGGAGCTCAAATTAGCACCCGCCTTAGACATGCTTTGCCTCCGACAATGTATGTGGCAAAGTAGAAATGGATCCGGCACCCATCGTAATTAATACATCTCCATCTTTTAAAACGTGGCTTAATTTTTCTGGCATCTCTGCTACGTTTGCAGCATAAGCAACAGCACTGGTATTTAATAAGGCCTTGAAATTCTTATCCTCGGCAATAGCTGCCTTCATTAAGCTCTTGCTATCTGCCCCTGGAATCTTTGCCTCACCCGCCGGGTAGACATCCGTCAAGACCAATGCATCAAAATTTTTGAGGACCTGTACAAACTCACCAAAGCAATCACGCGTTCTCGTAAAGCGATGTGGCTGGAACGCCAAAACGAGACGGCGATCTGGGTATGCACCTCTCGCTGCAGCTAAGGTCGCTGCCATTTCTACTGGGTGGTGACCGTAGTCATCTATCAAGGTAAAGCTACCACCAGATACTAGTGGAATCTCTCCGTAACGCTGGAAGCGTCGACCGACACCACTGAAATCTGAGAGCGCTTTAGTTATGGCTTCATCACCTACACCCAACTCTGTCGCTATACCAATTGCAGCCAAGGCATTACGTACGTTATGCAAGCCAGGTAAATTGAGAGTGATATTTAAGGGGCCAGGTTTATTACCATGTCTGCGTACCGTGCGACGATCAACCGTGAAATGCATCTGTGTGCCTTCCGCACGAATATTACTTGCGCGAATATCGGCATCATCTGACATGCCATAACGCAGCACCGGCTGAGATACAAATGGAATGATGTCACGTACATTTGCATCATCGATACATAGTACCGCCACACCATAAAAGGGCATGCGCTGAATAAACTGTACAAATGCTTGCTTTAAGCGCGCCATATCGTGCTGATAGGTATCCATGTGATCAGCATCGATATTGGTTACTACTTCCATTGCTGGGAATAGCTGCAAGAATGAAGCATCTGATTCATCTGCTTCAACCACGATGAAGTCGCCACGACCTAAGCGTGCATTAGCACCCGCAGAATTAAGCTTGCCGCCAATTACAAAAGTAGGGTCTAAACCGCCTTCAGCCAATACCGATGCAACTAAACTAGTGGTGGTAGTTTTGCCATGTGTGCCAGCAATTGCAATGCCTTGTTTAAGACGCATTAACTCGCCCAACATCACTGCACGCTGAATCACTGGAACCTTCGCTGCGCGTGCAGCCAATACCTCTGGATTATTTCCAGCAACTGCGGTAGAAATGACTACAGCTTCAGCGGTACCAATATTCTTAGGATCATGCCCAATATGAATGACTGCACCCAACTCTCTAAGGCGCTTGGTAACTGCACCATCAGCAAGATCTGATCCTGAAACTTGATAACCTAGATTGAGCAGCACTTCAGCGATACCACTCATGCCAGCGCCACCGATGCCAATGAAGTGAATTTGCTGAACAATATGCTTCATATTCCTACCCCCGCACATTCTGAACATACTTCCGCTACTCGCTGGGTAGCGTGTGGTTTGGCTAAAGCATGCGCGCGTAATGCCATCTCTTTTAATTCTTCACGATTGAGGTTTTGAATCATCATTGCTAAATCTTGTGGATTGAGAGATTGCTGTGGCAATAAAACCGCCGCTTTAGCATCTGATAAGAATTTTGCATTTGCAGTCTGGTGATCATCAATTGCATACGGGAAAGGAATCAAACAGGAGGCAACACCACAAGCCGCTATTTCAGAAACTGTCATAGCGCCAGAACGGCAAATCACTAAATCAGCCTGTGCATATGTGGCTGGCATGTCATCAATGAATGGGCGAATATCTGCAACTACCTCCAATTCAGCATAGCGTTTTTGCAGATCTGCTAAATGTTTATCCCCAGCCTGATGGATCACCTTAGGGCGAGATTCCTTAGGAATCAATGCTAGTGCAGCAGGAATATTTTCATTTAAAGCTGCAGCACCTAAGCTACCACCCACAACCAGGATTGACAGTGGGCCTTGACGCTGGTCATAACGAGCTGCAGGCGCAAGCATATGATCAAACTCTTCACGAATAGGATTGCCTACCCACTCTGCGTTTGCCATTGTCTCCGGAAATCCAGTTAGAGTGCGCATTGCAATTTTGCTCAACGCACGATTAGCACTCCCGGCCACCGAATTTGCCTCATGTAACACTAATGGGCGCTTCAAAAATTTAGTTACTAAGCCACCAGGGAAAGTAATATAGCCGCCCATTCCTAAAACCACATTAGGTCTTAAGCGACGCATAATCTTCCAGCTTTGGAAACATGCACGCATCAAGTTGATAGGTAGCATCAATTTCGTCTTTAATCCCTTGCCGCGTAGACCACCAAATTCGACTGCCTCAAAAGGAAAATCACAAGACTTCACAAGACGATATTCCATGCCCGCTTGATTGCCCAACCAAGAGACATTCCAACCACAAATCCGCAAATATTCAGCGACAGCAAGTCCTGGGAAGATATGCCCACCAGTACCACCAGCCATCACTAGAATTGAGGGTTTTGTCAAAGCTTCCCTCCGCGCATCAAGATGCGATTTTCAAAATCGATTCGCAGCAGCATCGCAAAAGCAACTGCGTTCATCAAAATGCCTGAGCCACCATAACTTACTAATGGCAAGGTCAAGCCTTTCGTTGGAAGCAGTCCGAGATTAACGCCCATATTGATGAATGCTTGCCAACCAATCCAAATTGCGACGCCTTTAGCAGCAAGACCTGCAAAGCTACGATCTAACTGCAAAGCAGTGCGGCCAATTAAGAAAGCGCGACGCACAATCCAATAAAACAAAAAGATCATGACGACAACACCAACAAAGCCAAGCTCTTCACCAATCACAGCCATGATGAAGTCAGTATGGGCTTCTGGTAAATAATGTAATTTTTCGACGCTACCGCCAAGTCCTGTACCAAACCACTCGCCGCGACCGAAGGCCATGAGTGAGTGGGTTAACTGATAGCCCTTATTAGCAGCGTTATCTACTTGCCATGGATCCATAAATGCCAACATCCGTCCACGACGAAACGGGGAGAGCGCAATCATGGTTGCGCCACTCATCAAACCAACCAGAATCAAGCCACCAAACAACTTAGCGTTAATGCCGCCCAAAAAGAGAATTCCAAACGCAATTAATGCAACCACCACGAATGCACCCATGTCTGGTTCAGCCATGAGCAAGCCTCCGACTAGAGCAACTGCAATACCCATAGGCAGCATGCCCTTAACAAAGGAATGAAGATATTCTTGACGCTGAACGGTGTAGCTAGCGGCGAAGATCACTGCAGCAAATTTCATTAACTCAGATGGCTGAAAGTTCATTAAGCCCAATGGAATCCAGCGCTTAGCGCCATTCACACCCTTGCCCACACCAGGGATCAGAACGGCTATCAGCAATAAAACCGTAAATCCAAAAATCACTGGCGAATAGCGATCCCATACCTTAGTAGGAATCTTGAATGTCCAAATACCAACCCCAATGGCAATTGCTAAAGAAATGAAGTGGCGAATCAGGAAAAAATTGCTACTGTAGTTAGCGTACTTCGGTCCATCAGCCAAGGTAATCGAGGCGGAGTACACCATCACTAAGCCAATCAGCATTAGCGAGAGAACGGCCCAAACGAGCAACTGGTCGTAATCCATCATGCGCGAGCGAGTCTGCTCTACACCTGAAACCGCATCTCGTAAACCAGTACGGAAATTATCAATTCCGCCGCGCGAGAAATTCCAGAAACGGTTTAGATCAAGACGATTTTCAGGAAATAACTTTTCTTTTAAGTTCACGCCTGAACTCCTTCAAATTGCATTCCCAATTCTTCGACTTCTGCAGCAAATACTTGAGCACGCTCAATATAGTCCCGGAACTGATCTAAGCTTGCACAAGCCGGAGAGAGTAATACCAAGTCTCCAGAGATTGCTTGTGATGCCGCAGCCTGAACAGCAGACTTCAGATCACCACAATTTGTGCTTTGAATACCAGAACCTAGAACTTCACCAATTGCGGGCCCATCTTTACCAATCAAGAAAATGCCTTTAACAAAACGTAAGGCTGGCTCACGCAATGGACTGAAATCCTGTCCCTTACCTTCACCTCCAGCAATTAGCCAGATACGCTTGCCAGATTCATTACTACCAAGGCCATTTAATGCGGCAACAGTTGCACCTACATTAGTACCCTTACTGTCATCCACATACTCAACGTCTTTCACAATCGCAATACTTTGGACCCGATGTGGTTCACCGTGATAATCACGCAAGCCATGTAAAAGCACATTCATTGGTAAATTAGCAGCGCGTGCTAAAGCAAGTGCTGCCAAGGCATTTAATGCGTTATGACGGCCACGAATTCTCAAGGCATCTGCTGGAATCAAGCGCTTAAGTCGCAATGGCTCTTCTTCTTCAACAGCGGCAGACTTACGGCGACGTTTAGGTTTAGGCTCAACATCCTCGTCTACTTCAGCCCAGACCAGCCAATCAATTCCGCCTGCACGTAAATCATGCTCAATACCAAAGGCGCCTTGCTCATCTGGACGATTGGAGCCAAAAGTCACAATAGATTTCTCTACCTTTTGCTCTTCAGAAAGAAGACTCATTACTAGAGGATCATCACGATTCAAAATACATACCGTACTGTCGCCAAATATTTTTGCTTTAGCTATTGCATAAGCCTGCATGTCGCCATGCCAGTCCAAATGGTCTTGAGTGAGATTGAGAACGGTTGCAGCAGTTGCATTAAGTGTATGCGTATAAACCAGTTGGAAGCTTGATAACTCAAGCACCCATACATCAGGCATATCTTCAATTTGATCTGCTGTATCTAAGCAGCTCATCAGCTTATCTAGAGCTGCAGGACTAATGTTTCCTGCAATAGCTACTTTTTTACCTGCACGCTCACAGAGTTGCCCAGTTAATGCAGTGGTCGTTGTTTTTCCATTGGTGCCAGTGATTGCTAACACCGCAGCAGCATAGCCCGAATCTTGCTCCTCGTTTTTAGCCATGCGATCTAAGGCGGAAATTGCACGAGCAAAAAATTCAATCTCGCTCCAAACATCGATTTGCGCTTGATCCGCTTTCTCTAAGAATGATTTGGTTGGCTCTTGAAGCGGTGAAAGGCCTGGGCTAATACCAATCACATCAATATTTTTGAGTAAGTCATCGCTTAAAGGGCCGAAACAAATATCCCTCAATCCAGCAGTTTTTAGCTCTTCAAGCCAGGCATGTTGGCGCTCAGTAAATTTAGATTGATCACGAGTATCAGCCAAACGTACCTGCGCACCATTACGAATACACCACTTTGCCATAGCTACACCAGATTCACCCAGACCTAATATCAGGAATCGGTGTGGTGCTTGATAGCCTTCATCAGCCATGAAAGCTAAATTTGCAAAGGTGTTTTCTAGAATCAACATATTTACTTTTGGTTTACCGTAACTTCAAGCTAGACAAGCCAATTAAGACTAAAAGAATAGTGATGATCCAGAAGCGCACAACTACTTGTGTCTCTTTCCAGCCACCTAATTCAAAATGATGATGCAATGGAGCCATACGGAAAATACGGCGGCCTTCGCCAAAATGTTTTTTAGTGAGCTTGAACCAAAATACTTGGAGCATCACTGAAACTGTTTCAGCAACAAAAATTCCGCCCATTACAAATAAGACAATTTCTTGACGCACAATAACGGCGATAGTGCCAAGCGCACCACCTAAGGCGAGGGCTCCCACATCACCCATAAAGACTTGTGCTGGATGAGCGTTGTACCAGAGGAAAGCTAAACCAGCACCACCCATTGCGCCGCAGAAGATTAGCAATTCGCCAGCGCCAGGGATATAAGGAAATAATAAGTACTTGGCATAGATAGCATTACCCATCACATATGCAAATGCGCCTAGGGCAGCGCCAACCAAAATGACTGGCATGATGACGAGGCCATCAAGACCATCGGTGAGATTGACAGCATTGCTACTACCAACCATGACTAAGTAACTCAAAATAATGAAGCCCAGTATTCCTAATGGGTAGCTGACTTCTTTCATAAATGGAATCAGTAAATTCGTTTTTGCAGGAAGATCTAAGGCAAACCCACTTCTCAGCCACTCATAAAATAATTGCAATACTTTGAGGTTATTCACTTCAGAGACAGAAAATGCAAGATAGATCGCTGCAAATAAACCAATTAAGGTTTGCCACAAGAATTTTTCTCTTGAAGCCATGCCCTTAGGGTCCTTGTAAACCACCTTACGATAGTCATCTACCCAACCGATTAAGCCAAATCCAAAAGTAACGATCATTACAATCCAAATAAATCGATTACTGAGATCGGCCCACAACATGCATGAAATGAAAATACCGATCAATATCAGAACGCCACCCATGGTTGGAGTGCCCGATTTCACTAAATGGGTTTGTGGACCATCAGTACGCACTGCCTGACCCATTTTTAAGGCGGTTAATTTACGGATGACCCATGGTCCTGCAGCTAAGCCAATAAGCAACGCAGTTACTGTTGCCATCACGGCCCTAAAAGTGATGTAGTTAAACACTCGGAAAAATCCGAAATCATCTTGTAACCATTGCGCCAATATTAAGAGCATGTTTTAGCCTCCTCTAACAAGGCTTGTACTACACGCTCCATGCGCATAAATCGCGAACCCTTAACCAAAATATTGAGATGTTGATTGCTGCCACTAGACTGCGCATGCAATGCATCTCTCAATTGAGCAATCAAGCTATCTACGTCTGAAAAATGGATAGCGCTGGATGAAGTCGTACTAGCTGCCTTATTAAATCCCTGAAGAGCAAACTGACATTGCTCACCTAAAGCAAATAATTTTGAGATGCCTTGCTCAGCAGCATAAGCACCAACCTCGCGGTGGAATTCTGGGCCTTGATTACCAACTTCACCCATATCACCTAAGATCAACCATGATAGGTTGCCGGATTGCTTTAGGGCATCAATAGCAGCTCTTACAGAATCAGGATTAGCGTTATAGCTATCATCAATCAGCGTACGATGAGAATCAATTGCTTTAGCTTGCATGCGTCCATTTACTGGCGAAAAAGCTTAAAGACCTTCCTTAATCTTTTGAAGGCTGACACCTGCAGCGATTCCTACAGCGCTTGCAGCGAGTGCATTACGGACGTTATGACTACCTAAGGTATTTAACTGAACCTCGACAGTACCTAATTCAGTTTGAATCTGTACAAGCCCATTACTTAACAGACTTCCCGTTACCGCAGCAGTAGTTTTGGTCTGGGCAGAGCTTAGTACAAAGTCAATTACCTTACGACCCGCAGCAGCTTCACGCCAAACATTCGAAAATTCTGAATCTGCCGGGAATACAGCAACTCCATCACTTGGCAACGCACGAATCGCATCAGAGTGCTCTTCTGCTACTGCTGCGACCGTGGCCATAAACTCTTGATGCTCACGCTGTGCATTATTGATTAATGCAATATTCGCTTGTGCAATTGCGGCTAACTGTGCAGTTTCACCTGGGTGATTCATGCCAAGCTCAACCACTGCAAGTCGATCTGTAGAGCGCAATTTCAAGAGCGTTAAGGGCAAGCCAATATCGTTATTCAGATTACCTTTAGTTACCAAGGTATATTGCTCACCTACCGCAGATTTGAAAATAGAAGCAATCATCTCTTTAACAGTAGTCTTACCATTGCTACCAGTAACCAATGCCAAAGGAATCGGGTGAATTGCGCGCCATGCTTTTGCTAAATTACCTAAGCCAACACGGGTATTCGAAACGCAAATAGCCGGAAGGTCTGCTGGGCATTGGTCTTGATTGCTAATGAGAGCTGCACCAGCGCCAGCTTTAGCTACATCAGATAAAAAGTCATGTGCATCAAAACGCTCACCTACTAATGCCACAAATAATTCATTACGCTCAATCTGACGACTATCAGTGCCGACTCGAGAAATCACTATTTCTTTGGCGCTTGCTCCAGAAGCATTAATTAAGATGCTTCCTGGCAACATCGCTTGCGCTTGAGAAAGGCTTGTCATAATAGACATTAGATTCCGCCCCCAGCTGCCAAACGAATATGTTCTTGATCAGAGAAATCAAATCTCTTGCCATTAGTTTCCTGGGTAGTTTCGTGACCCTTACCAGCAACTAAAACAATATCCAATGCATCTGCTTGACGAATTGCAGCCATGATGGCTGATGCACGATCTGTAATCATTTGGATATTCTGTGCATCTGCCTTCATACCACTGCGAATCATCTGCATGATAAGTTGCGGATCTTCAGAACGGGGATTATCACTAGTAATCAGAATCTGATCTGCATTACGTTCAGCAACAGCACCCATCAGACTCCGCTTACTTGCATCTCGATCTCCACCACAGCCAAATACACACCACAATCTTCCGCCGCGTTGCTCGGCGATTGGACGCAATGCTTGTAAAGCCTTCTCCAAAGCGTCCGGCGTATGTGCATAATCTACAACCGCTAGTAAACCTTCTGCCTTGTGCTGCTTACCAAGAGGAATTAACTCCATACGACCAAGCACTGGATTCAAGTGGCTGATTTTCTTAGCTGCATCTTCAATACTGATGCCCTGTGTAAGTAATACAGCCCAAACTGCAAGGGCATTACTTAAATT
>Ga0214245_1000505_pt1 | contig 8265 bp, 8 predicted proteins | sample TroBogypolimnion_36_FD_153083 | JGI IMG/M metagenome (GOLD analysis project Ga0214245, IMG submission 153083) | Freshwater microbial communities from Trout Bog Lake, WI - 23OCT2008 hypolimnion | ecosystem: Environmental > Aquatic > Freshwater > Lake > Hypolimnion/Profundal zone | place: Trout Bog...
GTTTGTATTAATCCTCACGTGAAGGAGCATTACTATGGCAATCGCCAAGAAGAAAGTTGCTGCAAAGAAACCAGCTGCTAAAAAAGTAGTAGCAAAGAAACCAGCTGCTAAAAAAGTTGCTGCTAAGAAGCCTGCTGCTAAAAAAGTAGCTAAAAAAGTTGCTGCTAAGAAGCCTGCTGCTAAAAAAGTAGCTAAAAAAGTTGCTGCTAAGAAGCCTGCCGCTAAAAAAGTAGCTAAAAAAGTTGCTGCTAAGAAGCCTGCTGCTAAAAAAGTAGCTAAAAAAGTAGTTGCAAAAAAAAAGTAAGTAAGCCTGCTGCGAAGAAAGCGGGCAAAGCTGTCAAAAAACCCGTGGCTAAAAAAGCTCCTGCTCCAGCGACTAGTGCGCTGAATGCTGCGGCTGCATGGCCCTTCCCAACTGGCACACGTCCTTAAGCCTTGCTTATAGATGGGTGAAGTTCAAAGGGATCTCTTTTGAGATCCCTTTTTTATTGCCACTTTTGGAATTAAAACTCCTAAATTCCCAGTTTTTTTATTCTTAGAAGTTAAATCCAAAGGCGGATTTGAATTGAGTTGCGATTTCATCTTTGCTCATTTGGTGATTCTGTGGGCCTTGATGGGTAATTTTGATTGAACCCATTAGGCTTGCTAGCCGGCCAGTAGTTTCCCAGTCCAGACCCTTTTCCAAACCAAACAATAACCCCCCACGAAATGCATCTCCACAACCAGTTGGGTCGATAACCTTAGCTGCTGGGACTGGTGGAATAGCAATGCATTTGCCATTTGTGTAAATATCGGCACCTTCAGCACCTTTGGTTACCACTAAGGCTTTCACGCGCTCAGCAACTTTTGCAAGATTGAGACCAGTTCTTTGGGCAAGCATTTCACCTTCGTAGTCATTTACAGCCAAGTAACTGGCTAAATCAATTAACTCCAAAAGCTCGGGACCATTAAACATTGGCAAACCTTGGCCTGGATCAAACACGAATGGAATGTCAGCTTGCGCCAATTGATGGCAATGCTCCCACATACCTTGGCGACCATCTGGGGCAACAATTCCAAATTTTGTTGCACTTTTTGCATTCCGGGCCCTCTCTGCAACAACTTTTGAAACAAGATTGAGATGGGATTCATTCATTGCGCCCGGGTGAAAGGCAGTTATTTGATTATTGGCCTGATCCGTAGTAATCATTGCCTGAGCCGTAAAGGCTTGTTCGATCTGGCGAATATGGCTAGCATCGATTTTTAATTGCGCAAGGCGATTTAAGTAAGGCGTAGCATCTCCGCCCACGGTAGCCATGATGATGGGGTCACCACCCAATAGGCTGAGGTTATAGGCGATATTGCCTGCGCAACCTCCGAATTCACGACGCATGGTTGGAACCAAAAAAGCGACATTCAGAATATGAATTTGCTCCGGAAGAATTTGATCGGCAAATTTGCCTTCAAAGTTCATGATGGTGTCATAGGCAATAGAGCCACAAATCAAGCTAGCCATAATTACTTTCTATAAGAAATTGAATTGTTTTATTGAGGGTAAAAAATACGGACACGGTAGCCTGCAGCATTTTGTGGGAGCGAAATAAGGAGATCTGACTGGAATAACTCGCCTGAAGGTGCACCATGCTGTAAAAAGTCGGGATGTGTTTCTTGCCAATGAATGGGAAGCCATTCTTTTGGTGAGAACTGAAAAGATTTAATCTCAGATTCTTCAGCATCCGTAATCAAAATTTCTAAATTTGGTATTAAAACTGCAACAGCAAGACGATTTTGTATTTCCACTTGCAATATAGATTGATTGGAAGAGTTTTTAAGCCCCTCTCGCACATTTTCTGGTGTGAGAGTAGCCTCAGATATTTTCCAAGCAGAAAAATCGCTTACAGGGCGATCTACGCATCCTAGTGCACGACATAACTTTTGATCTATTCGCTGCAGGAGTGAAAAAGCTTGAACTGACAAAACATTTGAACTTCCGTCTATTCGAGTTGCAAGTTTTGGAAGTAGAGAGTTTCTCGAAAGATGCTCACCAAAAAGAATGAGCAGCAGAAAAAAAATACTCAGCGCAACTAATTTAAGACTTTTTTTTTGAGCCAGGGATGTTGAAATACTTTTGTCAGTGGGTTTGGCTAATAGGCCATGTAAACAAACCCAGCCTTCACTTTCCTTCCAAACAGAAAGCGTAAGCCATTGACTATAGGTTGCAATCACCTCTTGAGCTTGACGGGCAAGAACACCGGATAAAACAATCTTTCCACCGGGGCGCATCTTATTTACCAATGCAGGCGCCAGAACTTGCAAGGGATTAGCCAGGATATTGGCCATAACGATGTCGTATTTGGTTTCTGCAGCCAATTCGGGTGCGCCCGCATTTGGTAGCACAAAGCGAATGTCAGTGTGATTGATTTCTGCATTGCTGCGGGCGGCGACCATTGCTTGTGGGTCGATGTCTGTTCCGACAACTGGATTACAACCCAGTTTTGCCGCGGCAATAGCCAGGATGCCCGAGCCACAACCATAGTCGAGAAGACTTTGATTTTGAAGATCTGATTGCTGTTCAAGCCAAAGCAGGCATAAATGGGTTGTAGGGTGACTTCCTGTACCAAATGCTAAACCTGGATCCACTGCTAAACAAATGGCATTGGGATCAGTTGGTGCTTCGTGCCATGATGGCACCACCCAGATGCGCTCACCAATTTGAATTGGGGCGAATTGACTTTGGGTGAGGCGTACCCAATCTTGATCTTCAACAACTTTTTCTTGGGGTGCCGATAGGTTAAAGCCCGCTTCTTTTAGGGATGCAAGCAGTTCGGGAATGAAATTCACATTGCCAGAATCATCAATCTCAGGATTAAAAAGAGCGGTTACCGCTGAGCGCTCCCATGCTTGCACTTCTGGTGATAAACCCGGCTCGCCATAAAGTGGATTTTCATCGTATCCACCGGCAGCATCATCTTCGACCGTAACAGATAGGGCGCCTAAATCTAGCAATACATCCCCTAAGGGCTCTGCAATTTCGGCAACAACTGTGAACACTAACTCACGATACGACATGCAGAACCTTTATTTTCATAGGGGGGCTTTAAGCTTTGCCGCGACTTGCAGCTTGCTCTTCTAGGCGGTGCTCTAGGTAATGAATGCTAGTGCCGCCTTCCATAAAGTTAGGATCAAGCATCAACTCACGATGTAAAGGCACATTAGTGGTGATGCCATCAATCACCATTTCAGATAGCGCAATTTGCATACGGCGAATCGCTTGCTCACGAGTATTGCCATAAGAAATCAACTTGCCGATCATTGAATCGTAATTCGATGGCACCATGTAACCGCTATAGGCGTGTGAATCAACGCGTATTCCAGGGCCACCTGGCATATGGAACGAACCAATCCGACCTGGACTTGGCGTGAATTTAAAAGGATCCTCAGCATTGAGGCGACATTCAATCGCATGTCCGCGGAAAACGATATCTTTTTGACGATAGCCCAGTTTAAGGCCGGCAGCAATGCGAATTTGTTCCTGAACAATATCCACACCCGTAATCATTTCAGTTACTGGATGCTCAACTTGGACTCGGGTATTCATTTCGATAAAGAAGAATTCCCCATCTTCATAGAGAAATTCAAAAGTACCCGCTCCGCGATAGTTAATTTTTCTACAGGCTTCAGCGCAACGTTCGCCAATTTTGGCGATTAATCGACGATCAATACCGGGGGCTGGTGCTTCTTCAATCACTTTTTGGTGGCGGCGTTGCATAGAGCAATCGCGTTCACCCAGCCAGATAGCATTGCCATGGGTGTCAGCCAGAATTTGAATTTCTACATGGCGAGGTTTCTCAAGAAACTTTTCCATATAGACTTCTGGATTACCAAAAGCGCGACCCGCCTCTTCCTTGGTCATATTGACGGCATTAAGCAGAGCGGCTTCGGTATGTACTACGCGCATTCCGCGTCCGCCACCGCCACCTGCTGCTTTGATAATTACTGGATAACCAACACTTTTTGCGGTGGCGATGATTTCTTTTGGATTGTCAGGCAATGCGCCTTCAGATCCAGGTACACATGGCACACCGGCTTTAATCATGGCGCGCTTGGCTGAAACTTTATCGCCCATTAGGCGAATGGACTCAGCTTTAGGGCCAATAAACGCAAAACCAGATTTCTCTACGCGTTCAGCAAAATCGGCATTCTCAGAAAGAAAACCATAGCCAGGGTGAATAGCTTCTGCGTCGGTAACTTCAGCCGCAGAAATGATTGCTGGCATATTTAGATAGCTTAGTGGCGATGGGGCGGGCCCAATGCAGACTGCCTCATCTGCTAGCTTGACGTATTTTGCTTCTTTATCTGCGGTGGAAAAGACCACCACAGTTTTAATTCCCAACTCGCGGCATGCGCGTTGGATACGGAGAGCGATTTCTCCCCGATTGGCAATCAGAATCTTATCGAACATGTTGTCCCTCAGTTCGGTAAATGTGGATAGAGGCTTAAGAAATTAAGCAATGATGAAAAGGGGTTGATCAAATTCAACGCCTTGACCGTTTTCACATAGAATTTGTTTAATGACGCCGGCTTTTTCAGCCTCGATTTCATTGAGGAGCTTCATCGCTTCAATGATGCAAAGTGTTTGACCAACTGTAACGGTGTCGCCAACTTTAACGAAGTCGGGAGATTCTGGGTTGGGGGCACGGTAAAAAGTACCCACCATTGGCGAACGTGCTACAAAGCCAGTTTCTACAGGCGGTTCTGCTGGAGCGGCTTCCGCAGTAAGATTGGCCGCTGGGGCAGCTTGCATAGTTTGCATTGGGGCTGGATGGTTTGCATAAACCACTTGTTGACCCATTGGGACTTGTGATCCAGCGTTAACAATGCGAACGCGGTCTTCGCCCTCATTAACTTCTAATTCGGAAATGCCTGATTCAGAAACTAAGTCAATCAGGGTTTTGAGTTTTCTAAGGTCCATGGAAGTGCTTCCTCTCTTGTAATTCTTAATTAATCTTTATTTTTCAAACGTGAAATTGCTGCTTCAAGGGCTAATTCGTAACCAATCGCGCCTAGACCGCAAATCACTCCAATGGCTATATCTGCTAAATACGAGTGTTTGCGAAACTCTTCGCGTTGGTGAATGTTAGATAGATGAACTTCTATAAAGGGGATTGCAACACCCGCCAAAGCGTCGCGAAGGGCAACGCTAGTGTGAGTGAATGCGCCCGGATTGATGATGATGAAATCAACCCCATCTAATTTGGCTTGATGAATTCGATCAATTAATTGACCTTCATGATTGCTTTGAAAAGTATCTAGCTCAACTGTATTGGCTTGGACGATCTCTTGAAGTTTGGAATGGATGTCTTCTAGGGTTGTTTTGCCGTAAACATCGGGTTCACGAGTGCCTAATAAATTAAGGTTAGGGCCTTGAATTACGAGAATTGATGCTTTTTTCGACATAGATCCCTATTTTTGAGTGCAGTTAGAGGCTAATCAGTTAATAACGCTTTTGGCTGCCGCTACTTACTTAGTGGCATTGAGACTTCACTAGGTAAGGTGAAAGTATAACGCTGTATTTCATTTAACCAAGTTAAAAGTATGGATTGAATGGTTGAAATTCTGAATTTTTAACAGAAGATAATGAAAATTAGACGTTTTTTAATTTAGAGGCTAAAAAAAGAGGAGTTTTTGCTCTGAGCAACTGATTGCTATAAAAATTGTTAAATTAACTTATAAAGTATCTTTAATGGCATTTCTGACCTCATCTTCACTTATCTTTCCGAGTTTGCTATAAATGACCTTACCTTTGGTATTAATGATGATCGTATAGGGAAGGGCTCCTTGCGCGTTGCCTAATTGCTTGGAGAGATTGCTTCCCTCTAATCCACCAATTGCCACAGGATAGGAAATCGGAGTATTTTTTAGAAATTCTCGTATGTTGGATGGTGAATCAATGCCAATGCCTACAAATAAGACATTTTGTTGTAGAAACGCTTTTTGTAACTTGTCTAAAACAGGCATTTCTTCTACGCAAGGTGGGCACCAGGAGGCCCAAAAATTCACAACCAGGATTTTCCCTTGCCATTTTTCAGTCTCAATGGTTTTTCCATCGGGCGCTTGCCATTGATTGGCAAAAAAGGCTTTAACTGATGAGTTAGAAACCAGTCTCGTTTGGGATATCCACTGAGAACTGAAGACCCCAGCGACTAGTGCTAAAACGCCAATTAGGCAGATGATGATCCATTGTCTTTGTTTCATTGCGACTCCTTAGGTGACTGCTCCTAAAACTAATGGCTTCCCACTTCGCAGGCCATTGCTTGATCAAAATCATCGAGTCTTACATGGCCTCCATGAGCGTAGACCGACAGTCCTGCGGCCTTTAATTTCACAATACCAACTTCCCTGATGTTTAAAGCGGCATTAATATCCCTGTCAATGATGGCATTACAAGCGTTGCAAGTCCAAATTCGATCAGAGAGTTCAATTTTCTCATTGATCTCCCGGCAATGGTTGCACATCTTGGTGGAGGGAAACCAGGGTGAGATTCGAACAAGTTGACCGCCTTTAGCTTTAAGCTTGTAATCGAGCTTACCTAAAAAACTACTCCATGAACAATCGGAGATCGCTTTCGAGAAATTTCGATTGGAAATCATGCCTTTGACATTTAAGGTTTCCGCTATGACCACTTGGTTTTTGTTGGCCAATTTGCTAGAAACTTGGTGCTGGTAATTTTCACGTACATGACGGACTTTTTCATGTGCAAGAGCAAGGCGTTTTTGATCTTTGGCGATATTGCTACCAAAGTATTTACGTAGTTCTTTAGATGACTTGCCGTCTGCCGTGCATCTGTTTTTAGCGGATTCAACTTTGCGAGATAAGGATCTTTGTATTCTTGTAAGCTTAGAGATCGATTTTTTAAGGTGTTGTGGATTAGGTAATTTCTCACCACTAGTGTCGGTAACCCAATTCTTAATGCCCAAATCGATGCCAATGATTTGATGGTCGTCAAAAGAGGTTAAAGGTTCAGTAATTGGTTGAGGATCTTCCGTCAAAATGGAGGCATAAATTTTTCCAGTACTTTCGCGTGATATGGTCACCGTCTTAATCTTGCCGATAATATCTCTATGCACTTTGGCTTTTATTTGACCAATTTTCGGAAAATTGATCTTGTTGCCTAAGACTGCAACGCCCTGCGGGTAGCTGATCGCTTGTCGGCTATCGTATTTTGATTTGAATACCGGAAATCCGAACAGATTGGCATTCTTTGTGTGCTTGGCGGTTGCACGCTTGCCTTGTTGAATGCGGGCAAAAGCATTTCTATATGCCCTATCCAGATGCAGAATGCTCTCTTGTAAAACCTGTGAATGAGTTTGTTTTAAATATTTGTATTCGCCATTTTTCCAAATAGGGAGCATTTTCTTAATGTCATAACAAGACAGCGACTCACCACTAGCATGGGCTGCTTGCTTTAAATCCAAAGCTAGATTCCAAACCTTGCGCGCGTTACCGAAGTCCTGCGCAAGTTTTTGTTTTTGAGCTTTAGTTGGATAAAGACGTACTTTAGTTGCTCTAAACATACTGTAATTATATACAGCATTAACCGGTAAATCGAGTCAAAATAATCGAAAACTAAGTCTTCTATCGTTGTAAGTCTGAAGAAAAGTGGTTTATGGCTTAGTTGCTAAAATTTGCCAATGCATATTCATATCTTGGGCATTTGCGGAACTTTCATGGGCGGCATTGCCGCAATCGCTCGGCAGGCTGGACATCGCGTTACTGGCTGTGATGCCAACGTGTATCCACCAATGAGCACTCAGCTTGAGGCTCAAGGTATTGAGCTGATTGAGGGATTCTCGCCCGATCAATTATTACAGTTTGAGACGATGCCTGATTTATTCGTTATAGGCAACGTGGTTTCTCGCGGCAATCCGCTGATGGAGGCCATTTTGAACCAAGGTCTTCCATATACGTCTGGACCGCAATGGTTGGGCGAGCAAGTTTTATTTGGAAGGCATGTTTTAGCAGTTGCTGGTACGCACGGTAAAACCACTACCTCAGCCATGCTCGCTTGGATTTTGGAATACAACGGATACAAGCCGGGTTATTTGATAGGTGGCGTCCCATTGAACTTCACGGTCTCTGCAAAATTGGGTGAGGGAAAGTACTTTGTCATCGAGGCAGATGAATATGACACAGCATTTTTTGATAAGCGCAGTAAATTTGTTCATTACCGCCCACGTACTGCTTTATTAAATAATCTTGAGTTTGATCACGCAGATATTTTTGCTG
>Ga0214245_1000528_pt1 | contig 8034 bp, 6 predicted proteins | sample TroBogypolimnion_36_FD_153083 | JGI IMG/M metagenome (GOLD analysis project Ga0214245, IMG submission 153083) | Freshwater microbial communities from Trout Bog Lake, WI - 23OCT2008 hypolimnion | ecosystem: Environmental > Aquatic > Freshwater > Lake > Hypolimnion/Profundal zone | place: Trout Bog...
ATATTTATGGAGCCTTGTGCTTCGGTGGTTCCTTTTACCCTCTCATTGATAGGGTTGATAAGTTAATGCCTGCTCGCTTTATTAAGAGATATTCCATATCAATTTGGAATTCAGTGCCTAGCGTCATGAGTTTGATGATTCAAGCAAATCAAGTTAAGGCAGAATTTCTAGAGTCTGTGAGGCTCTTTTCATTTTGTGGGGAACCATTATTACAACAGCATGTAGAGCCGCTATTCCATGCTTGTCCTCAAGCGATCGTGCAAAATACATATGGCCCTACTGAAGCAACAGTATCTATGACGCAAATCAGGCTATCATCTGATGACTTTAGCGAAGCCTGCCGCTCATCAGTAGCGCTAGGTGATCCAATTAAGGATATGGCAATACATCTTATGGGCGGGCACAGTGATTCTGAAGGGGAGATTGTTATTACTGGACCGCAATTATCAAGCGGGTATTGGGGTGATGCCAAAAAAACTAATGAAGTTTTTAAGGAAATCAATATTAATGGCAAGGCTGAGCGCTCATACTATACCGGAGATTGGGCGGAACGTATTAATGGCTATTTATTTTTTAAAGATCGAATTGACTTTCAGGTTAAAGTCAATGGGTACCGAATTGAGCTTGATGAAGTTTTGGCTGCAATAAATAATTGCGGATGGCCAATAGCTAGCGTTATTAAGTATAGAGATGGATTGGCCGCATTGATTGAGGTGGGTGATAGAGTTCCTTTTGATGCTTCTAAATTAAGGGCGGCATTGGGAGAGCACATTGACCAGCATGCCATTCCCAAAATTATTTGCTCCACAGAAAAAATACCTAGAAATGAAAATGACAAAATTGATCGTCGTGCTGTTTATTCGTGGTTAGAGGCGCATGAAACCCTTTAAATTCTATTGTTGGCAAGAGAGAAAATTCTTATGATCAAAGAAACCCAGGACGAAAGAGTCAAACGGGAGTTAATTGGTTTGGTGCAAAAAATCTTAAAACGTCCTAATCTTGAGGTTAATAGCTCGGAGTCCCTGCAGGTCATTTCAGGCTGGGATAGCTTAAACGCTTTAAGTCTTTTGCTTTCTATTGAGGAAATGTATTCCTTTCAACTGGACCCAGGGGAGATGGGAAAATATGAAACTATCAATGAACTTGTAAATGTAGTTATTTCAAAAAAAGCATGAACTTTTTTTGAAAATTAGTAATTACCCATTTTTTAATTTAAATTACGCTTACTTTTACTGGGTGATTCTATTTAAATTTAGGATTAGTACTTATTAATGCCTAAATTCTTTTAATCCATTCTGGCTTTAGTTATTGGCTTGATGCGTAACCTATTTGATTTTTAGTGAGTTCGATTTAACTTCATTTATATGGAAATAATTTTTTTATGAATTACCAAATATATGCAGATTATGAAAGTAGGTCTGTGAGGTTATGTATTGATAGCAGCGGAGACTCTTACCAGTACGCTGCGTATTTGATGATTTTAAATCATGATGCTCTTGAAAAACGATGGTATCAGGATAAAGCAGAATTTAAATTTAATCATATTCCAGACGGCGCATATCAGTTTAGAATTTTCATTAAAAATTCTGACGGGGATATTTCAGCATTTAATACTCAGACTTGGCTCTTCCCTGAGGGCATACAAGACTCTAAAAACGCCCTCGAGCTTATGGGTGATATTTATAATGGATTTCAAATTGATAGATCTGTTGATAGGCTAATAAAGCATTATGAATTTTTTTTAAGAAATATATTGATTGAGGTTATTTCAAAAATTCACACTACGGATAAGTGGATTAATAAGGACATTTTCTACAAAAGAATTTTAGATCATTTGCTAATTAATGAAAATCCACGAGTAACGATATTTGCGGCAAATATTATTTTTTATGATGAGGATTCGCAAATTTTAATAGAAAAATATTTTGACTTTAAAAAATTAATTCAAATTAGGTTGCAAAAAGAGCCAGAGCAAAAAAATTTCTTAATCGGTTTGCTTGAATATCGTGTAGAAAATTACCTTAATGCAGAATTAGAATTCCATAAAAATTTAGACAAGAATATTGATGGGTTAATGTATCATCAGGTGGCATCTCTATGCTATAGGCATAGAAAACTTCCATTAATAAATTCCTCATTGGATAATGGCGTCATTTATCTCCAAAATATTCTAAGCTATACCAAGGGCTTGGTTTTATTTTCATGTGATATTGAGTATTTTAATAAATACTTTGAAGAAACCTTTTGCCATTTATTAAATTCTGATACCGCTGTGCATGTGCATCTAATTTTGCCAACGGATTTCAGGGTTGAGCAATTGGCTAATATGACACCCCAGAAAGACAGCTTTGGATTGAGTTATGAATTTGTTAGGCCAGAGATTCAGAATTTAAAAACCTACTATGCTACCTCTCGTTATCTAATCTTAGCAGAAATTATTGAAAGATATGATAGGCATGTTTTGGTTGCAGATATTGACATTGATTTTTGTAATGCTGATATTGATGATTTATTTTCTAAAGCAGGTGATGGTTATATTTGGCTTTCGTTTAAAGACGTAAAAAGAACCCCTTGGTTTAATATCATGGCCGGCTTTAATGTTTTTGGAAGAGGCACTCAAAATTCAGAGTTTATAGCAGGTATTAGTAAATTCATCCAGTTCTCAACTTGCCAATCCATGGACCCGTGGATGCTTGATCAGGTTGCCATAAATTATTCTTATGAGAATTTGCCAAGCTCAGAAAAATCAAAAATAAGACCAATTCAAGAAATACAATCTTTTGGCATTAGACAATATAAAAAATGATATAGCTTTATTTTATGAAATTAATTTAATGTTGCTAAGTGTTGAATTAGGCAAGTGTAACTTTACTAAATTAAATCTTTATAGCTAGAGGGGTGTGGGTGGGTTTAAATATTGCTTCCATTGTCGATGAATTTTCATTCTTGAGCCTTAGCCATAATGCAAATTTGTTGAATTTAAGGGTGAACGACTGGAAATTACAAGTTGCCACTTTTCATGCTGACTTTCTATTTGTAGAATCGGCTTGGTTTGGATATGAAAGGCAATGGCATCGCAAAGTATCCGAGTACTCGCTAGAGATTGATGAGCTAATCGCTTGGTTCAAAAGTCAAAATATACCAACAGTATTTTGGTGCAAAGAAGATCCCATTCATTTCGATCGATTCCTGGAGACGGCCTCACATTTTGATTTCGTTTTTACAACTGATATAGAGTCGATACCTCGTTATAGGGCGTCTCTTGGGCATTCCCGCATTCATTTGCTACCTTTTTCTTGTCAGCCAAAATTTCATAACCCAATTGAATCTTTTCACAGAAAAAATAGCGCCGTCTATGCAGGATCCTTTTATCGAAGATACGTTGAACGAATGACTGATGCGGTTATGCTTTTTGAGCTTGCGAAGCAGATTTCTGGCCTAGAGATATTCGATCGTTATTTCAATTCCAATGATGTTAATTATTCATTTCCGGAAGAGTACCAGCCAAATATTAAAGGATATTTGCAGGTTGAAAATATTGACATAGCTTATAAAGGATATCGTTATGGAATAAACTTGAATACTGTAAAAAATTCGAGGTCTATGTTTTCCAGAAGGGCTCTTGAGTTGCTTGGATCAGGAACGATTGTTGTTGGAAATCAATCCAATGGCCTTGATTATCTATTTGGTCAAATAACATTGAGCTCTGATCTCGAATCAGCGTTAAGAGAGAGATTTATACAAATTAAAAATGAAGATTTATTGAGGGAAAAATTATCCTTAAATGGTGTTAGAAAGGTGATGCAGGAGCATACGTGTGCTCATCGCTTGAATACCATCTCCAATATTGTCTTTTCTAAATCCCAGACTCAATCTCTGCCTAGTATTCTAGTTCTAATAGATGTTAGACAGGCTCAACCCTCCAAGTTAAAGAGCTTCATCTTAAGTCTATCTAAACAATCTTTTGTGGGCTGGAGCGCTGTTTTGCTTAGCAATTCTGAATCTCATCCCCCTGTAGAGATTTGTGAAGACGATAGATTTGTTTTTGCAAGTAAGGAGAGTGATTTTTTTAAAATTATTGAGGAAATGTCTGGTCGTTTTGAATGGGTCGCCCTTATGAATCCTCTTGATTACTATGGGCCAAACTATTTACTTGATTTAGTATTGGGATCAAGATACAGCAGTGCTAAGGCTTTTGGTAAGGCTGAATTTTTTGAATGCATTGATAGCCAGCCGACCTTATATAGAAATCAATTATCTTATAAGGCTGTTAATTCTATATCTCCGCGTTCCAGCATTATCTCTACGGATCATTTTTTACCAGTTTTAAGAAAACATGGTTTTAATTTGTTTGATATGAATGAGGTTTGGTTTTCTGACGCAGTTTCATTGGACTTTTTCAATTACTGCAAAAATGCTTATGTAAATTTAGATGGTGATTTGAAGGGCTTGCAAGATGTAGTAGACGACTATATTGAAAACTCTGGACTTTCTATTGATGATTTATATGCTGCGGTAGGTAAATTAGAAACCCATTCAAAAGCCTTGGGTTCAATGTTGCTAAGGGCGGCTAAGCTAGCTAGTTTTTTTGGTAATCGATTTACTTCCGCCATTACTGGCGTTGTTGATAAATATGGCTGGCATATCATCTCCGACTTATTGGATGGCGATACTTACGATTTATATTCTGAATTTTCTATTCCAATTGAGGAGCTAGGCGGCAAGTCTGGCACACCTTTTTATTTAGAGGCTGGAGTGGGCTTGCAAATGCAACTATTAGTACGTTTTGAGCTCTCTTCTGGCGCCTTATTGGATGAGGCTATTTTTGAGATAAATACCCAAAATCAGCTATCTCCGCCTGATTCTTGTACCCATATTCGTTTGGGTTATCGGATTACCTCTAGCGGTAGCTCTCGCATTACCCGTCTGGTGCTTGCCTAAGGCTTGCTACAGCATCTTTTTTAGTGGCACTCACTCAGCTTTAATTTCCCAGGTTTTGTTGTGCTTATTCAAATCCATGGTTTAAATTTATTGAAAATAATCTACTAAAAGTTTATAAAAAATGATTTATATAAACTAAATAATTGACTTAGTTTAAAAATAGTATTAAAAATAAACTATGAGTAAATTAATTTTAGGAAAAATAAACCATCTGGTGAACGAATGGCCTTCTGGAGCCGTATATCTCGCCTCGTGGCTCAAAAAGCAAGGGGTATCGAATCAGTTGCTAGACCGTTACAAAAAGAGCGGGTGGGTTACTGCCGTTGGCAGTGGGGCTGTTAAGCGAACTGGTGATGAGGTTACGTATCAAGGGGGCTTATATGCCTTACAAACCCAAATGCATTCGTCTATTCATGAGGGCGGAAAATATGCATTAGCGTTGCAGGGTAGGGCGCATTTCTTGCAATTGGGTCAGGTGAAGGTAACGCTATTCGGGGATTGGAAAGAGCGCTTGCCGCAATGGTTTCAGGATACATGGCATGAGGAGTTTGAGTATTTCAAAACCTCCTTTTTGCCGCCATTACTGGGTTTAGTTGAATTTGAAACTAGGGAACTAACGATCAAGATATCGGGGCCAGCCAGGGCCATGATGGAGTGTTTGTACTTAGCCCCTGCTAAACAAGATTTGCAAGAGTGCTATGAGCTAATGGAGGGGCTGACTCAATTACGCCCTCAAATCGTTCAAGAGTTATTGGAGTCTTGTTCCTCAATTAAGGTGAAAAGATTATTTCTCCATATGGCCAAGAAATCACGACAGCCCTGGCTAGAGTATGTGAATTTAGAAAAAGTTTATCTAGGTAGTGGCAAGCGCAATCTTGTTCCAGGGGGTGTCTATAGTCCTGAGTATCAACTGACTTTGCCGCGGGAGTTAATCTAAGTGGAAAATTATGAGCGCCAAGTTAGGCTCTTGCTCGAAGTTCTGCCTTTTATAGCAAAAGAGGAGTGCTTTGCTTTGCATGGAGGCACTGCAATCAATTTATTTGTCCGTGATATGCCCAGACTTTCCGTGGATATTGATTTGACTTACTTGCCAGTTGAGCCAAGAGACGAGACCTTAAAAAGTATTGGGCAAGCGTTACTGCGAATCAAGGAAGATATCGAGGGAGCGCTTGGGGTTTCCGCCTTGCATCAAGTTGAAACATGTAAGTTAATGGTGTCATCAAAGATTGCTCAGATTAAGGTTGAAGTCAATCCGGTTAGTCGTGGGGTCATTGGCTCGGTGGATAAAAGAATATTGTGTGAGCGGGCGCAAGAACAATTTGATATATTTTCTGCGATGAATGTTGTGCCTATGGGGCAGCTATATGGCGGCAAGATTTGCGCTGCTCTAAGCAGGCAACATCCCAGAGATCTATTTGACGTGAAACATCTGCTACTTCACGAGGGCTTTAGTGATGAAATAAAAATAGGATTCATTTATTGTTTGCTAAGCAGCTCATCGCCGATGCACGAGGTTATAACACCCAATTTACAAGATCAGCGTAAGGTTATGGAGACCCAGTTTTTCGGGATGAGTAGGCAGGCATTTTCATATGAAGATTTTGAGGCGACTAGAATTGAGTTGCTTGATATGGTTTTAAAAAGTCTTACGGCGCTTGATAAGCAATTTATATTGAGTGTTAAGGGGCTTGAGCCTAATTGGCAGATATATGATTTCTCGAAATTTCCATCAGTTCAATGGAAGCTTGAAAATTTAGAAAATCTTAAGGCGACTAATGTTAAAAAGTATCAAAATCAATACAACGAGTTACGCTTTAAGCTGGGCAGTTAGTTTGTCATTGCCAACTTAACATTTGGAGCTCTTTAATGCCTACTAAAAAATTGAGAATAGACGCATGGGGCCGGTTTTATCAAGATGGTAAAAAATTCCAGAAGGGTTCATCAAAAAAATCATGGACGCTACTGCTTGGGTCTGGAATCCATCAGGCGCTGTTTAAAGATAGCATTGATACGCCTAAGCAAAAGCAGGCATTAGAAGTTTTAGGGTCTTGGGATAATTTTCTTAAAGAGCTCTTTTGCTCTTCCGAGACTTACTTCCACTTCAAGGATAGCCCATCACTTCAGTGGGAGATGCATGCTATTGAGGGCGGAGGCCAGAAGATGAAAAATGAAATGGCTCGAGATAAGGAAAGGCAATTACACAAAAGAGCAAAGCATATGCTTAGTCAGGCTCAGGACGTCCTTTACTCAGGCGCTATCCATTCAAAGAATTATGGGAATATTTCTAAGCTGATTGCGTGCCCCAGCGTATCAGACATTGTTTCACTTAATCTAGATTTGGGTATTGAAGAAATTCTCAGAAAGATTGAGTTTACAAAAAAGAAGTGTCAGCCCAATGAAAATAAGAGTTCTAATATAAAAATAGGACGGCACTCTCATTTTATTTATAAGTCAGATGATGAGGATGAAATTAAAAAACATATTTGGTACCCGCATGGAAATATAAAAAACTCAGCAAGTGAACTGACCCCCAAAAGTTGGACACCAAGTCCAACCAAGGGGGTTTTGTTTTTGACCTCCACCCTCAAATCGGTCAGCTCTGAGCTAGAAAAATCGACGGTGTGGTTGAACTACAAAATGACTTGGCAAACATCGCTGGCGGGAGATCCCCCAGTGATGAATGCGGTCTAAAACAATTGTAATCCTGTCTCCAGTTTTCAAGCTTCTCTTGAGCATCTTCAAGTGACATAAACCAATGGATGTTTAAACATTCGTCTCGTAAGCTGCCGTTGAAGGATTCAATAAAGGCATTGTCAGTGGGTTTTCCTGGCCTTGAAAAATCTAAGATGACTTGGTTGTCATAAGCCCAGCGATCGAGTGTAATGGAAATAAATTCCGGCCCATTGTCTGCTTGAATCCGCGTGGGTTTACCTCTTTGCGAAACAATATGCCCTAGTAAATGCGCGACATCATCACCTCTGATATTTTGCGCGGGATAAATTGCTAAGCACTCACGCGTGTGGTTATCTATCAAAGTTAAGGCTCGAAACTTATTGCCGTTAAATAAGGCATCGGATACAAAATCCATGCTCC
>Ga0214245_1000613_pt1 | contig 7215 bp, 5 predicted proteins | sample TroBogypolimnion_36_FD_153083 | JGI IMG/M metagenome (GOLD analysis project Ga0214245, IMG submission 153083) | Freshwater microbial communities from Trout Bog Lake, WI - 23OCT2008 hypolimnion | ecosystem: Environmental > Aquatic > Freshwater > Lake > Hypolimnion/Profundal zone | place: Trout Bog...
GAATATATCCACTACTACAACCATGATCGAATCAAACAAAAGCTAAAGGGATTAAGCCCGGTTCATTACCGAACTCAATCCCTCGTGCTAACCTAACTAAACTGTCCAACTACTGGGGGTCAGTTCAAAGGGTGGCTTTTTTATGCCCAAGAATTCAGTTGTTTATTTCTTCGCAGTATTGATTCCGAGCAAGCTATACGCTCCGCAATAACCAAATACCCCAGTTAAGAAGGGAGCGATTCCAATCCAAGCCCAAGGGCCGGTGATTCCAAATCCAGCTAAACCCATCAGGGTGACGCCAACTGTCACACGAAGAACACGATCAGTATGACCAACATTGCATTTCATAAAAGCCCCTTTTAGTTACTTACTCAGTTCAGCTTAGGCTTATTTAGCAGTTTTAGCAAGGCGCTGTCTTAGTGCCTCATAAAGACATACACCACTTGCTACGGATACATTCAAACTCGACACCACACCCTGCATTGGTATGCGTACAAGCTCATCACAAGTTTCTTTTGTCAGACGACGCATACCCTCACCCTCAGCGCCCATCACAATGGCAATCGAGCCGGTGAGATCAATGTCATAAATCGATTTTGTGGCTTCGTCATCAGTACCAATCAGCCAAACTCCAGCTTCTTGCATCTCTTTCATACTGCGAACGAGATTAGTAACCGTAATCACCGGCATGACCTCAGAGGCTCCGCTTGATACTTTGCTTACTGTTGCATTGATTGAGGCAGAACGATCTTTCGGAATCACCACTGCATCTACGCCTGCTCCATCAGCAACTCGCAGACAAGCTCCGAAGTTATGGGGATCTGTTACACCATCTAAAACTAAAAACATTGGCTTTTCTTGAGCGCCCTCTACATCCTCAATCACTTCAGTAATCGTACGCGCAATGGTCATTTTTTCAGCCAAAGCAACAACACCTTGGTGACGATCATGGCCGGTTAACTTTTGCAGACGCTCTGCATCGGCTGCATGCAAACGCTCACCTAAAATTTCTTCAGCCTGTTTTAGAAAATCACCCATTCGTCTATCACGACGGCTAGGATCAAAGTAAACCGACTTCAGACTATCGGGATCAACCCGCAAACGCGCTTGAACTGCATGAAATCCCACCAATATTTTTTTCATCTTTTTACTTATTCTTTTCTTACTCTTTACTTACTTTTTATTTTCTTCTGGCCTTGGTGTTGCGTACCGGCGGCTTTGTCCCAGCCGGCTTACCAACAGATCTACCCGGCTTGCTTGTCTTACCGCTTTTGCGGCTCGCTTTACTCTTGGATTGGGTGGCGCCCAAGGTGCCGGCAGATTTAGCTGCATTCACATTGATGCCACTGGGCTTTTGAGGGGCTTTATGAGCGGGTCTACTCTTGTTTGGGGCCGCTTTCTTGTTTGGTCTACCGGTATCCGCGGCTAACAATAATTGACGACGATTGGAAGATCCACCACCTTCAGCACCAGAGCTCTTTACAAGACTAAATTCAATCTTGCGAGCATCCAAATCAACACGACTCACAAGTACATGGAGGCGATCACCTAGGCGGTAACGAATGCCGGTACGCTCGCCACGCAATTCTTGACGAGCCTCATCGTATTGGAAATAATCCCCACCTAATTCGGTAACATGAACCATTCCCTCAACAAAGAGATTCTCAAGTTGAATGAATAAACCAAAGTTAGCAACCCCAGTTACAGTGCCTGCATACTCTTGACCAAGATGATCCCGCATGTAGTAGCACTTGAGCCATGCCTCTACATCACGTGACGCCTCGTCAGCACGACGCTCATTAGAAGAACAGTGCACACCCAATTGACCCCAAATAGGCAAAGCAGCATTAGCGCCTTTTGGCACTCTCGCACCTTTGGCAGGACCTGCTTTAGCATCGCTTTGAGATTTCTTGGCATTGACTGCATTCTCTCTCCCCTTGCCTTTACGGGGCAATGTGAGATTAAGAGGCACCTTGGGAGGCAGAACAGGCGTGTACGGCTTTTTCTGCAGAATGGATTTGATGACACGGTGAGTCAACAAATCAGGGTAGCGGCGAATCGGGCTTGTGAAATGAGAATACGCTGGGTAAGCTAAGCCAAAGTGACCCTCATTATCTGGTTGATACATGGCTTGCTGCATTGAACGCAGAACCACGGACTGCAGCATATTGGCATCAGGCCGCTCTTTAATCTCGCGCATCAGTTTTGCAAAGTCACGGGGCTTTGGTTTCTCCCCACCACCCAATGAAAGACCAGAAGTTCTGAGTACCTGACGTAGAGTGACAAGCTTTTCTTCAGAAGGCTCTCCATGTACACGGTACAAACTGAGATGCTTATTTTTATCAATGAAGTCTGCAGCACAAACGTTCGCTGTTAGCATGCACTCTTCAATTAGGCGATGAGCATCATTGCGAAGCCGTGGCTCAATGCGCAAAATCTTACCGAGTTCATTGCTAATGATTTGAGTTTCAGTAGTTTCAAACTCGATGGCGCCCCGCTTCTCACGGGCTGACAACAGAATCTTGAATAGAGAATAGAGGTTAGTTAAAAGCGGACGGAACTGTGCAAAACGCGCAGCTTCGGGACCTTTACTATTGGAAAGAATTTCCCAGACGGTATCGTATGTAAAGCGCTGTGCAGAATGCATCACCGCTGGATAGAACTGATACGCTAAGACTACCCCGTTATTGTCCACAACAGAATCGCACACCATACAGAGGCGATCTACATTGGGATTAAGTGAGCAGAGCCCATTCGAGATCTTCTCCGGCAACATGGGAATCACCCGTCTTGGGAAATACACAGAAGTTGCACGCAATAAACCCTCATCATCCAATGGATGCCCAGGTTTAACGTAATGTGATACGTCGGCAATAGCCACAATCAGGCGCCAAGCCTTGGTCTTGCCGTACATCACAGGCTCGCAATAGACTGCATCATCGAAGTCTCTTGCATCCGCACCATCTATTGTGACCAAAGGTACATCGCGTAAGTCGACGCGACCTTCTAGATCCTCTTGCTGCACGGTATCTGGCAAGGCTGCTGCCTCTTTCATGGCAGCGGCAGAGAACTCATGAGGAACGCCGTACTTACGGACGGCGATTTCAATCTCCATACCTGGATCATCAATCTCGCCCAAGACCTCCACTACACGCCCAACTGCTTGGCGATAGCTATCTGGGTAATCAATAATTTCAACGCTGACCACTTGACCTAATTTTGCTTGACCTTGCCCCTTAGGTGGAATCAAGATGTCATGGCCAATGCGTTTATCTTCTGGCGCCACAATTAAAACGCCATTCTCATTTAAGAGGCGACCGATCACAACTTTATTAGCATGCAGAACGACATCAACAATTTGTCCCTCTGGACGACCGCGTCGATCTGTTCCTAATACTCTGACATTCACTCGATCGCCGTGCATGACGCGCGACATTTCTCTCTCAGAGAGAAAAATATCTTCACCACCATCATCGGGAATAACAAATCCAAATCCATCTCGATGCCCTTGAATCGTTCCTAAACGATCAGCCTCGCGGGGCATCAAGTCTTTTGCTTTACGCATTTAATTCCTTCGGCAACACATGCCCTATCTATATATCTAGTGATATCTATTTTTGTTATGAATAAGGCTACTGTATCAAACCACCAAGTCTGAGGGGGAAAAGCCAAAATGGGGTTCAAAAAGCCTAAAAACGCCCATCCCCCTATAATAGGGGTATGCCCAGGTGGCGAAATTGGTAGACGCACCAGCTTCAGGTGCTGGCGATCGTAAGGTTGTGGGGGTTCGAGTCCCTTCCTGGGCACCAAACACTCTCAATAGACCTTATATGGGGTCAAATGAAGCCAATACAACCCTTCAATAGTTAGAAAACCAAGTGAAATCAGGGCTACTAAAGAAAACGGGCGATAACGGCAAAGAAATTAGCCTTTTTTCCGCTACAGCCCTTGGTATTGGCGGCATGATGGGTGCTGGTCTCTTTTCTTTACTGGGAACTGCTAGCGCTCATGCTGGAACCCATATCCCCTTAGCTTTCTTAATAGGTGCCATCGCCGCCTCCTTCTCGGTCTACTCCTATGCCAAATTAGGCGCCACTTTTCCGAGCAGTGGGGGAGCGGCTACCTTCACCGTCATGAGTTTTGGGCCTGGAGTGATTTCTGGCGGCCTTAACGTCTTTCAATATATTGCCTATCTAATTGCTGCCGCTCTTTATGCTGCAGGATTTTCTGAGTATGCCAATACGATGCTAGGTGGAAATCTTTCCCCGCTAGAGGTCAAGATAATTGGCGCCCTGATCGTAGTCATATGTGCTGGAGTCAATTTGCTCGGCACGCAAATTGTTGGGCGTGCAGAAACTCTAGCGATTGGCTTTGTAACCATTGCCCTTCTCTTATTTTCTGCAGGAGGTATCCACATAGCCCAAGTTCACAACTTTGAAATGTCCGGTGGCTCTCTCAATGGTATCGCTATAGCTGCAGGCATCCTGTATATCAACTACCAAGGTTTCGGAGTTATAACAAATTCTTCAAATGCAATGCACGAGCCCCAGAAAGAACTTCCTCTAGCGATGTTCTCTGCTCTGGTGCTTGTAACGATTGCGTATGTTCTCGTGAGTACTGCCGTTATTCTTTTGCTGACGCCAGACAAAATTCAAGAATTTAGCGGCCATGTACTGGCGGAAGCGGCGCAAGTAGTAGCCGGAAAGATTGGCTTTGTCGCCATAGCTAGCTCTGCATTGCTGGCTTGCGCAGCAGCACTCAATGCTACTATTTTTGCCGCCTCTAATATCGCAGCGGATATGGCTACCACTAGCTCTATTTCAAAAGCCTTGGGTGCCACCGTCTTAAAAACACAATCTCGATCGCTGTCAGTTTCTGCAGTTATGGTGATTGCCTTGGTATTAGCATTTCCATTGGATATTGTTGGAAAAATGGCAAGTCTGGCATTCTTACTTGTATATGCCGCCATTACCTATGGACATATTAAAGTTCGCAAGCAAACTGGTGCAAAACTGTGGCCTTTATGGACGGCAATCATTGTCAATCTGGGCTTATTTACCACGCTGTTTATCAACGTTATTGAGACTGCGCCCAATAGCGCAATTGCGCTAGCTTCCGCTCTCATTGGATCATTTGCTCTTGAGGCACTATCCAGAAGACACAATACTAGACACGAAAACCATTAGAGCGATTAACTAAGTTTTCGATGCTAATGCCGCCTTCACCCTCTCAGGCGTTAGCGGCAGATCAAAAATTCTTTGGCCAAGCGCATTGGCAACGGCATTTGCAATAGCAGCACAACCAGGTCCTTGCGAGCCTTCTCCAACACCCAATGACTTCTCATTCTCTCGATGAATGATTTCCACATAAACATTGGGCACATCCGCAAAGCGCAAAACTGGATACTCCGACCAACTGCTAACCTCGATGCCGGCTTGATTAAATGGGACTGACTCATACAAAGTCCAGCTAGTAGTTTGGACTAACCCACCCTCAATTTGATTCTTAAAGCCATCGGGATTAATAGCCAATCCTCCATCTGCCGAAGCGTATAAATCTGTTACAGAAATTTTTCCAGTTTTGGGATCTACCATAACGTCTGCAATACAAGCGACATAGACAGAAAGATTTTTATATTTTGCGAAGGCCAAGCCTCGACCATATAGCTTACCGCCCTTCTTGTAACTCATTGGAGTTTTATCCCAAGCCGCCATCTTTGAAACTTGGGTAATCACATCAACAGCACGTGAGTCCTGAAGATGCTTGATTCTAAATTGGGCGGGATCCTGATTTGCAGACTTCGCAAGATCATCCATCATAGATTCAATCGCAAATACATTCGCATATGCACCTAAGGTGCGCAATGCTGAAACTCGCACAGGCATTTCCTCTAAAAGGTGATTAACTACCTTTTGATTTGGGAACACATATAGTGGAATCGCATTTCGATCAGATCCACCGGCAGGCTGTGGAATATTTTTCACAGGACTTGGCCTAAAAGGTGTCTCCAAATACCAGCTAGCAAGAAGATTGTCGCCGGTTGGCTCGCCAGGTCGCGTACTATGGGTATTACTCCATAATTCATGCTTCCAGTCGACGATATTGCCATCGCGATCTAGCGCAGCATCTATATTGACGATCATTGCTGAACCATAGGGTTCCCACTTAAACTCGTCATCCCTCATCCATTGAACCCGAATTGGCTGGTTAGGAAGCGCTTTTGCAATCAACATTGCATCCAAGGCAACATCATCAGCACCACTTTGGCCATACATGCCGGAACCCTCTTTATGAATACAAATAATCTTTTCAGGAGGAAGGCCAAGTGTTTTAACTAGATCAGTACGCAATGGATACATCCCCTGACTATGAGTCCAGACTGTAAGCGCATCATCTTTCATTAGGGCAACTGCGCAAGAAGGGCCAATCGATGCATGAGCAATAAAGGGTTTTGTAAATTGAGCACTCAATACTTTAGATCTTGCCCTTGAGGAGCCCTGCTTCACCCCGATTACTGTATCGGTACTGGATTTTTGCTTCATCCCCCTAAACCAAGATGAAAGAGATGGCGGTAGATCCTCTGCCAGTTTCCAAGAAATATTTTTCTTTAATACCTCTCTAGCCTGTATTGCCTGCTCTTCACGCTGCGCTACAACTGCTACAAAGCTACCGTTTTGAATCACAGCAACTACGCCAGGCATTTTTTCTACTTGACCAGCATCTAACTTTAAAATGGCTGCGCGGGGTGCGGGCGGCCTGATGACTCTTGCATGTAGCATGCCAGGCATTTTTATATCCTGAACGTATGCGGTACCCCCAGAAACCTTGGCTGGAATATCTACTCGACGTATTGGCTGGCCTATTGTGGTGTGTGATTTTTTGAAAGTAGTCTTAGTAGAGACTTGCTTTTGAAAAAGCTCTCTATTGGCTAAAGCCCAATAGCTAGTAGTCCGCCCTGTGGGTACAGTAATTTCACCGTTATTGATCCGCAGATCAGCAGCAGCGATACCCATTTGTAATGCAGCTCGTTCAAGCAGGATTTCTCTGGCATCAGCAGCAGCATAGCGCAAGGCAAGCCCACCATACTCGATAGACTGACTGCCAGATGTAACCCCTTCGTTAGGAGAAATGCCGGTTGTTGTCGGGATCATCACGATTCTCGACATCTCTATTTCAAGTTCATCAGCCACTATCTGCATCAAAGCCGTGGTAATG
>Ga0214245_1000647_pt1 | contig 6964 bp, 4 predicted proteins | sample TroBogypolimnion_36_FD_153083 | JGI IMG/M metagenome (GOLD analysis project Ga0214245, IMG submission 153083) | Freshwater microbial communities from Trout Bog Lake, WI - 23OCT2008 hypolimnion | ecosystem: Environmental > Aquatic > Freshwater > Lake > Hypolimnion/Profundal zone | place: Trout Bog...
CCCAACTCCGACGATCGATTTGCACGTCAGAATCGCTGCGGTCCTCCACCAGGGTTTCCCCTGGCTTCGACCTGGTCAGGCATAGGTCACCATCTTTCGGGTCCCAACGTGTGGGCTCTGTGTCCGTTCGGCTTGCTCATTCGAAGCATCGAACGCCACGCGGATGCGCCCGCTCTGTTCGAGACGGGATCTCCGCTCGCGGCACGTTTTTCACGGCCGATCTTTACTTTCATTGCGCCTCGCGAGTTTACTATAGACTCGACGACTCGCCCACATGTTAGACTCCTTGGTCCGTGTTTCAAGACGGGTCGAGTGGGACCCGACTTTTTACTCTCTGCTCTGGGCTCCGACGGTTAGCCGGAGAGACAGGTCACGGCCTGAGGGACCGACGGGTGACGCGGCGCAAGTCGAGGGCCGAAACCCACTACAAGCTAACACACGCCCCGTATGTCGACCCTCCAGCCGGTCGCAGAGTCCTACTAGGATGGCTACTTTGAGCAGCAAGGCAGACTTGAAACAACGCTGAGCCGTCTTACGACGGTCACGAACGAAGCCACCACCACCAAGCTACCCAGAAAACCACGCCGTTCGACCTTCGAGGGCCCACTCGTTTAACCCCCTGAACGGTTTCACGCACTATTGAACTCCCACTTCTAGGTTCTTTTCAACTTTCCCTCGCGGTACTTGTTCGCTATCGGTCTCGTGGCGATATTTAGCCTTAGAAGGAGTTTACCTCCCGCTTAGGGCTGCACTTTCAAGCAACCCGACTCTTGGGAAAGGCCCAATGCACGGTCACGGCTAGCTATCGACGGGCCTGACACCCTCTACGGGTTGCTCGTCTCGTTCATGAGAACTTGGGCTAATACCGGACAGGCGCGCACGGCCCTCCCAAACACCACATTTCCCTGCGTCCTCTTTGCAGGGCGCGGGATTCGGTGCTGGGCTCTTCCCTGTTCGCTCGCCGCTACTAAGGGAATCCTTGTTAGTTTCTTTTCCTCCGCTTACTGATATGCTTAAGTTCAGCGGGTAGTCTCACCTAAACTGAGGTCAGATATGATTATATTCGCGCTTTGTACTCTAGCGACTCAAGCTACCGACAGGCTCGTCAATGTTTTGTCTCGATACGGCTGTCTCTTCGCGGTGGTCAGTTTCCCGACACGCCCGGCGTACAGACAAACACACACGTACCGTCCGAGACTATACACTGCCTCAAACGCCTTATGGGCAAACTTTTAGTCTGTACTTAGCATTTACAGTCTTTCAAGAACGACGAGGTTTTGCAGCAACAAAGAATGCAAAGTGAGCTCCAGACACTTCGGTGCGAATTCTTTGACTCTATAGTTGCCCCTCGTCGATCGTAGACCAGTTGTATTTAAGGCATCGAGGGAAATCGCTTTCCGCTCGGCACCCAGAATAATCGTTCATCAATCAACCGACCCTCAGTCAGATGTGGCCCGAGCAGTGAAGCTGGGCCGCCATTTACGTTCAAGATTTCGATGCTCCATGTGTTCTGCGGTTCGCATGGATTAGCGCACTTTGCTGCGCTCTTCATCGATCCACGAGCCGAGTGATCCACCGTTCAGGGTCATAATAATGACACTTTGTGTTCTTCGAGTGCTTATGGTCTTTGCTTTCGCGCAAACTTTCAGCGTTTCGAATATATTCCGACTACCGATGTTACTAGAGAGTTTGAATGTGCTGTGAGAGAAATCGGGCGAAATGCTTTGAACCTCTTGGTACCCGTCTTCTTCACATAGACTTTATTTCGCCTTTTTAGGGGCTTTTTTTTATACACTCGTCAAAGGCCTTGCAGCCGGTTTTGAACGGTATATGTCTATCGATTATGATCCTTCCGCAGGTTCACCTACGGAAACCTTGTTACGACTTTTACTTCCTCTAAAGGATCAAGTTTGAACATCTTTCAGCCCTGTTCGACACGAGTTGCCTCGGAAAAACATAGCCGTCTGAAGTTCTCACTAAATCATTCAATCGGTAGTAGCGACGGGCGGTGTGTACAAAGGGCAGGGACGTAATCGACGCGGGCTAGTGACCCGCGCCTACTAGGGATTCCTGGTTCATGGGGATCATTGCAGTCCCCAATCCCAACCACGGAGGGGGTTCAGCGGTTGCCCGGTCTTTTCAGACAGGGATGAATAACACGCTGATCCCTCCAGTGTAGCGCGCGTGCGGCCCAGGACATCTAAGGGCATCACAGACCTGTTATTGCTCACTGTCACGCGGCTGGACGCCGCTTGTCCCTCTAAGAAGAAAAATGCCGGACGCGAAGTGTGCGTACGCCGGGTGAACTATGACAGCCGCCCAGACCACGAAGTTGCCCCCGCAGCCTAAACGACCACCACAGCCCAGGATCCCGACAACCACACACTCCACTCTCCCCTTGCGAGGAGATGTAAAAACCCGACACCTATTTAGCAGGCTAGAGTCTCGTTCGTTATCGGAATTAACCAGACAAATCGCTCCACCAACTAAGAACGGCCATGCACCACCACCCACCGAATCAAGAAAGAGCTCTCAATCTGTCAATCCTTCCAGTGTCCGGGCCTGGTGAGGTTTCCCGTGTTGAGTCAAATTAAGCCGCAGGCTCCACTCCTGGTGGTGCCCTTCCGTCAATTCCTTTAAGTTTCAGCTTTGCAACCATACTTCCCCCGGAACCCAAACACTTTGGTTTCCCGGAAGCTGCCCGCCGAGTCGTTTATGAATTAAAACACCGGCGGATCGCTAGTTGGCATCGTTTATGGTTTGGACTAGGGCGGTATCTGATCGCCTTCGAACCCCAAACTTTCGTTCTTGATCAATGAAAACATTCTTGGCAAATGCCTTCGCTGTTGTTCGTCTTGCGGCGGTCCAAGAATTTCACCTCTGTCGCCGCAGTACGAATGCCCCCGTCCGTCTCTTTTGACCATTATCCCGGGTCTGCACGCGGAGGTTTGACCCACCACTTAAAAGACCAGCAAAATCAGACCGGGATCCTATTCTATTATGCTATGCTGAAGCATTCAGGCAAAAATACGCCTGCTTTGAGCACTCTGTTTTATTCAAAGTAAATCGCGCCGGTCGCTCGAGACACCCGATGAAAGGCACCCCAAACTGTTGACGTGCCGAGAGAGAGCTTGCGCCACCTCGGCACACCGGCAGATTTGGTCAACCGTTAAGAAGTTCCACTTGGTTTGACCCAGTAATGAACCCACAGGTTTCAGCAAGAGGCTCCGTTTAAAGACACCTTCTCACCCCCCCGATCAACCATTAGTTCAGACTACGAGCTTTTTAACCGCAACAACTTTAATATACGCTATTGGAGCTGGAGTTACCGCGGCTGCTGGCACCAGACTTGCCCTCCAATGGATCCTCGTTAAAGGATTTAAAGTGTACTCATTCCAATCACGGGGCCTCGGAAGAGTCCCGTATCGTTATTTTTCGTCACTACCTCCCCGTGCCGGGAGTGGGTAATTTGCGCGCCTGCTGCCTTCCTTGGATGTGGTAGCCGTTTCTCAGGCTCCCTCTCCGGAATCGAACCCCGATTCCCCGTTACCCGTTGCAACCATGGTAGGCGCATAACCTACCATCGACAGTTGATAAGGCAGACATTTGAAAGAATCGTCGCCGGTGCTAAAGACCGTGCGATCAGCGTGAAGTTATTCAGAGTCACCAAAGAGTAGTCGAGCACTTGCGTACTCTACTGGTTTTGATCTAATAAAAGCGCTTCTTCTCGGCAGACTTGCACCCACCGAGTCAAAGCTTGAGTGCGTGTATTAGCTCTAGAATTACCACAGTTATCCAAGTAGGATTGAACTGTTCTAAGGAACCATAACTGATTTATTGAGCCATTCGCGGTTTCGCCGTACTAGCGGCTTGTACTTAGACATGCATGGCTTAATCTTTGAGACAAGCATATGCTACTGGCAGGATCAACCAGGTAGTTTGTATAATATCGGGAAGGGTCATGGTTTGTCGGTCGAAAGACCGAGATTTGCGAGACTTACGAATCGCACCATGTTTTCCACCCTTCTCTCATTTCAGCAGGCTCTGCTAAGGGACCGCGCGCGTACGCCCACGGCCTCCATCGCACCAAGGCCGCCGTCCCACCAAAGTGCTTCAGACACTCTGACCGACGGCGACGAGCCTGTGAGTTTCATTTCACTCCTCCCTTTGTTCAGTAGAGACTGAAGACGTGTGTGTTCAGGGAGGCCAAGGTGGGCTTCATCAATAGCTCACTCCCTGCGTCAAACACTGTTCGGGAGGCCAAAGCAGGGCAGCGCGAGACCACCCTTCATCAATAGCACACTCCCTGAGCCAAACACTATTCATCGGGCCAAGGCAGCACGAGACCACCCCGGCCCTATTCCTCGTCTGAGTTACTCAAACTGTTCACATTCGTCACGCTCTTCAGGATTCCTAAGCCACACACACACATGGAGCTGCTCTCTTTACACTTGAGACTCGTGTGCCGATCCATAGGCCGAGCTCTCCTTTAGAACACCGCTCTCCGCGAGGCGAAATCCTACCGTCCTTGAACCTCTCGACGAGTCAGAGTGCGCCGGAGGTAGACGAGCTATTACAGTATAGCGTAGGTGTCTCGCTTGTAATACTAGTTATAAGCGTCATCGAGCGTTTTCCTCAGGAACACTAAGCAGCTCCATCAGCATGTGCCTTAAGAAGCCCAAAGCTCGATTCGAAGCGAGAGCCTGAGTAAGAGTCAGACGACACTTGAGATGATGCCTCTCTTCACTCACTCCCTCAACACTCGTTTGCTTGTCAGCCTGCCTGAAGAAGGTATACCGTCCGTATACTGTATTCCTCGCAATTCGGTCCAATCCGTTCAGCGGTTGCTGAGCAAGTCTCGACATCGTCATATTCTCGGCTTTTCAGTCACAGGCGTGCAATGGCCGACAAGCATAGGAGCGACCCTGAGCACACACAGGGGGGAAACCTCGTGGCGAGAGCCTTCAAGTCGAGAGCGAGTACAACGTTTCCATTTATCTCGCCCTCTTGTGTTTTTGCTCAGTGTTTCTCAGAGAATCTCCTCAATGAACAATGTCGTAGTAGTAAGTATCAAGGTATCACTGTTTCACTCGCTCTGTCTCTAGTCGTCGCGGCGTAGTCCATCTCTTCGTGTAGGTCTCTCCCTCTCTCTCGCGTTACTCACTCTTGCTCCCTCGCTACAGGCACTCAAAGCAAGAAGCACTCGCACACTCACACACGGCATCACCCTAAGAGCTGGCAGTAACGGCAGGATGTAATAACGGCAGACATGTTTAAGGCATCCAGAGGATGTTAGCTTTGTGACAAGCGCCCACGAAAGTAACCGGCTGAGTGTTGCCACACACCGGGTCCTAATCCCGCCGCCCGAAGTGACCACCGTATGTGCGCGCACCCGCGCCACTCACTCTTCATTCCCTTCGCGACAGACAGACACCCGAGGCAAACAACACGCGCACACTCACACACGGCATCACCCTATGAGCTGGCAGTAACGGCAGGATGTAAAACGGCAGACATGTTTAATGCATCCAGAGGATGTTAGCTTTGTGACAAGCGCCCACGAAAGTAACCGGCCGAGTGTGTTGCCACACAAACCGGGTCCTAATCCCGCCGCCCGAAGTGACCACCGTATGTGCGTGCGCGCGCGCTCTCCACCTTGAACACCCGTCCAGAGAGACTGAAGCGAGACCAGAGAGAGAGAGAGAGAGAAGTGGGGGTATCGACCGTCCGTCTACACCCCCTATGCATTCTTCACGTATACCGTCCGTATACCTATTTAAGCTTCATACCGTCCGTATGACCTAAGTATACCGTCCGTATACCAAAACAAGCTTGATGAGTTGGGTTTCAGCGAGCCTGAGCGAAACCGTGATACCTTTCAACTTTTTCCACAACCAACCCGAGAGACACTCGGTTCCTTCAGAGGAGATTCAACACACACGTCTCTCGATAATCCAACCAAAAATAGGAGAAGACACATCTAGGGGCAATGTATAGCTTCTGCTTCAGCATCGCACGAGCTTGGAAACCTCAAGTCGGGCTCAACCGTTTACGTGCGCTCCGCTTCAGCATCGTCTAAGCATCGCCCAAGCAGATCGAGCCTCGTTTTCACCCATTACATGCGGTTCTCGTTCAACCTTTACCATGCACTGAAGAAAAAGAAACCGTCACAGCCATTCTTCTCGCTTTTCATATATTCCTTCGTACGAGCTCCAGTTATACCAAGAGGGATGAAACCCTTTCCAATAACCTTCTGCGTGTCGATCGTCACTCGGATAGCCGACTCGATTCACCCATACCTGCACACATGTTTAGCGTCGGTTACATGAGGTAAAACCCGTTGAGAGTAAAACCGTAACCCAATGCTGTGGAAATTATAGAGAAAAGCACCCACCGATACACAGTCTCAAATTCAGCCGGGACTCGCGAAGCCGGGAAGGGGTAGCTTCGGTCATGATCCGTCGACTCGTTCACCGGCTACTCTTACTCCATTGGTTCAGAAAACCTGAAGACACTTTTTCACTTTTGCTTTTTTTCGAGACCACCTTCCCTACTATAGAAAACGTGTCGCGCGACATCCTAAACAAGAATTTCGGGACTTAGAAAAAATTTCGAAAAAAAAATTTTTTTTTTGATTTCAACGAAATTGTCATTCTTCAGGCAGACTGAACAAATGATCAATATTCCCACATAACTTAATTCAATTTAATTCAATTAAAAAAAATTTTTCATTTTCCACTAGGCATCGGCTCCACTGACACACACCCGGCTCGACACCCCTTCCAGGCCGGGTAACTCACACCATGACCCGTCCACTTGTGTGACCAAATTTTTTTTGTTCACAAAAACTGAACCAAATGTTGAAAGTCGCACTAAGCACCGACTCGCGAAAACACATACCGCGCTTGAGTCCCCTTCCAAGGGGGTACCTCACATCATGAGCCGTCCACTTGTGTGACTTTTT